>Ga0209374_1000612_pt1 | contig 38849 bp, 35 predicted proteins | sample SaaInlLV_DNA_10m_FD_184683 | JGI IMG/M metagenome (GOLD analysis project Ga0209374, IMG submission 184683) | Marine microbial communities from expanding oxygen minimum zones in the Saanich Inlet - SI075_LV_DNA_10m (SPAdes) (version 2) | ecosystem: Environmental > Aquatic > Marine > Unclassified ... | reverse complement strand
ATAAACCATATTGATGACTATCATACCGCTAATATGGATCCATGGGATTTTGAAGGAGGGGATACTATTACTCAAGAAGCATACAAAAGACAACCAAAACAAAGTAGAACAGGATATGTTAATAAAAAGTCATCTAGACATTTTTTTGTTGATGATTTAGAACACCCATATAATGATGATGAAAATAAATTTAACTGGATTAGAGGATATCATGTAGGTGGTAGATCGCTTACATGGGGTAGACATACATATAGATTAAGTGAATTTGACTTTGAAGCAAATTTGAAAGATGGAATAGCAGTTGATTGGCCTATAAGATATAAAGACATTGCACCTTGGTATGATTATGTTGAACAATATATTGGAGTTCAAGGAAGACTAGAGGGACTTCCTCAATTTCCAGATGGAAAATTCTTAAAACCATTTGAATTAAATGTTTTAGAAAACCATATGAGACAAAGTATTTCAAAGAACTTTAATGATGGCAGAATACTTTCAAATGCAAGAACAGCACATATTACAGAAGGTACTAAACCTGGTCTTGGAAGAGTCACTTGTCAATACAGAAATAGATGTATGAGAGGTTGTCCATATGGAGCTTACTTTAGTAGCAACTCATCTACATTACCTGCTGCTGAAGCTACAGGAAATATGACACTAATGCCTAATTCAATTGTGCATGAAATTATTTATGATGAAGACAAAAAAATTGCCAAAGGTGTTAGAGTGATAGATTCAGAAAATAATGAGTCTTATGAGTATTTTGCTAAGGTTATATTTTTATGTTCATCTGCAGTTGCATCAACATCAATTTTAATGCAATCAAAATCAAATAGATTTCCTAATGGTATGGGAAATGATTCTGGAGAGTTAGGGCATAACTTAATGGATCATCATTTTCAAGTAGGAGCATCTGGAACTTTTGAAGGTTTTAAAAATAAAACTACTTACGGAAGAAAACCTGCTGGTTTTTTTATTCCAAGATTTAGAAACTTAGGTGGAAAAACTGATAGAAAAGACTTCATTAGAGGTTATGGTTATCAAGGCGGAGCAAATAGAGGTTTTATGAGTATAGCAGACAGCAAAGAAGAGCTAGTATCATATGGTACAAGACTAAAAGAAAATATTGTTAAACCAGATGAATGGACAGCTAGTATGACTGCATTCGGTGAAATTCTTCCTTATCATGAAAATAAAATGACATTAGATTATAATAAAAAAGATAAGTGGGGTCTCCCAACAGTTACTTTTGATGCAAAGATTAAAGAAAATGAATTTGCAATGAGAAAAGACATGAAACAACAAGCTGAAGAAATGCTTGAAAGATCTGGATTCAAGGATATATATGGATGGGAGAGTAAATATGTTTTTGGTAATGGAATTCATGAGATGGGTACAGCAAGGATGGGGCATGACCCAAAGACATCAATACTAAATGGAAATAATCAAATTCATGATGTTAAAAATGTTTATGTAACTGATGGTGCATGTATGACATCTGCTGGAAATCAAAACCCATCAATCACTTATATGGCTCTAACCGCAAGAGCTGCAAAGCATGCAGTTGATGAGCTCAATAAACAAAATATATAGAAAAATGAATAGAAGAATAGCAATTAAAAGAATTGGATTATCATTTGGATCTATTTCACTCTCAACAGGAGTAATCTCTATGATTAAATCATGTCAATCGCCAAACGCAGATCTAAAATTCTTCAGCTCTAACCAAATCTCTTTTCTAGATAGAGTTCTTGAAATTATTTTACCTGAAACTGAAACACCTGGAGCATTATCGTTAAATCTTTCAAAATTTGTTGATTCATACGTTTCAGAAAACATAAGGAGTGAAGATCAAAAATATTTAATTGCAATGATCGATGAATTCACTCATATGATTTTAAAATCAGAAAACCTAAAATCAATTGATCAAGCTGAAAACAATGTAATTGAAAAATATATTTCTGATCATATCGATAATGGAAGTATGATTGCAAATGATGGTAAAAATTATTCTCAAATTTGCGGTTTATTTCGAGAGATGGCAGTTAATTCTTATAAGGCTTCAGAGTATGTTATGACCAATAAACTTGGTTATGTTCCAATGCCAGGATATTATGATGGTAACGTAGATGTTTAATCTAGTGTTCTAAAATATTCAATAATCTCTCTTGCTTCATCTTCAATTAAATTTTGATTATACATATACTCATTATTATATTCTATCAATAATTTTTTAGCTATTGGATCTTTCTCAAGCATCTCGGTTGGATTTAGTATCATATTCATTATCCATTCAGGTGATCTCCTATCAAATATTCCTTCAATTGCTGGTCCTATAGATTCTTCATTAATCATATGACAAGATGTACAAAGCTGATTAAATAATTTCTTTCCAGACTTAGCCAGGGTATGATTTATTTCAGTATCTAAGACTATTTCACTTATAGGCCCAATTCCTTTATTGTTTTTTAGTGATGAAAAAGAAGACTCTTTTGATTGAGAGTCACATCCTAAAGCAATAATTAAAAGTAAAAAAATAAACTTATACATTTTAAGAAGGTAAGAAATCAAATTGAAATCTAGGTAACTATAAACTCACCCATCATAAGTTGATAGTGCCCAGGAAATGAGCAAATAAAGATATAGGTTCCTGGCTCAGGTGCATCAAAAGTTATAGTATCAGACTCACCCCCACCCAACATTCTTGTATACACTAATTCATCACCTCCATCAGGAATATATTCAGTATTTCTTGCACCTGCAGCTCTTAGAGCGTATTCATTTACATCAATATCTTTTTTAAGCAAAACAAAATTGTGACCCATCGAACTTACAGGAAATCTTCCAGTGTGATTTAATGTTAGAGTAACTTTTTCATTAGAGTTGACTCTAATAATTTTTCTATCAAATTTCATTTGATCATTAGAGTTAAGAGTAACAGTATTTGAAACCATGTTACCTTGAACGATTGTAGGCTCTTCTTTAACCCTCTCGTATTGAAATTTTTCTTTTGTGTTATTTGAGTTGTTACAAGAGAATGTAAATAATGATAATACCAGTATGAGTTTAATTTTCATGTACTTAAGATTAATTTCAAATTTATCACAGAAAAATTAAATTAACTATAATAATTGATTATAATTTATTATTAGATAATTAGTTATTTCTATTACGAGTAGAGACTAGGTATATACCTATAAAAACCAATAAACAAGAGAATAATTTTGTAGTATCTAATATGTCATTACCAGTAATTAATGCAAAGCCAATTGTTATTATAGGCTGAAGATAAATAAATGAACCAACTGTGGTTGGAGATAAAGTTTTTAAGGCATATACGTTAAATAAATAAGTTAAAAATGTTGTGCCAATAACAACATACGCCATTCGCCAAATTGCAAACCAAGGAAGTTCAGTCCAATTAACTTCAACAAATTGATTAAAAGTAATAGGTGTGGATAAAATTAATCCAATTAAAAATAGCCACTTCATTAAAGTGAAAATATTATACTTATTTGTTAATGGCTTAATTACAATTAAATAACCTGCATAGGCAGATGCATTTAGTAAAAAAAACGAATTTCCAAGTGGAATATTTGGGGCGTTTATTCCAGTTTTACTACTATTAAGTATTAAAAAAACTGCACCAGCAAATCCAATTAAAATTCCAATAATTTTTTTCGTAGTTATCTTTTCTTTTAAAACAAAGTATGAAAGTATTAGAACTAAAACAGGAGATAAAGTTATAATAATACCACTATTAATAGGTGTTGACAACTCAAGACCTCTAAAAAAAGCAAGCATATTAATACACATTCCTAATATTGCAGCAAGAAGTATTTTTAAAAAATCTTTCTTTTCAATTTTTTCATTAGGTGTAAATAGACCTATTAGCCAGAAAATTAAACTTGCACCTAGTAACCGTAACATGATAAATCCAGATGACCCAATATAAACAGGCATGACTTCTTTTGCTAGAGTATGATTAATACCATAAATACTGGTAGCTAAAAAAGCTGCAATTAAAGCTAGATATCTTTTATTCATTCCAAAATTTATGCAACAAAGAAAATCATTTTAATATAATTAAAAACCTAATTTCGAATATCTTTATCTTTGTTATTATGAAGAAAAAAATGAAGTTCAACACAAAAGCAATTCATGGTGGTCAAATTCTTGACCCAGCATATGGATCTGTTATGACTCCTATATATCAAACATCAACATATGCTCAAACTTCTCCCGGAAAACACAAAGGATATGAGTATAGTAGAACACACAATCCTACAAGAACAAACTTCGAAAGGTCTATTGCTTCTTTAGAAAATGGAGATCATGGACTTGCATTTTCATCCGGATTAGCAGCAATTGATGCTATAATGAAAACTTTAAACCCAGGAGATGAAATAATATCTACTAATGATTTGTATGGAGGAAGCTATAGATTATTTAAGACAATATTTGAAAAATATGATTTGAAATTCCACTTTGTAAATATGGAAGATTTAAAGTCGGTTGAAGAAAAAATTAATAAAAACACTAAACTATTTTGGGCAGAGACTCCAACTAACCCGATGATGAATGTAGTTGATATTAGGTCAATGTCAAATCTATCAAAAAAAAATAATATTTTACTTTGTGTTGATAACACTTTTGCTACACCATTTATTCAAAGACCTTTAGACTTAGGAGCTGACATTGTGATGCATTCTGCAACTAAATATATTGCAGGTCATAGCGATGTAGTTATTGGTGCAATAGTTGTAAACGACTCAATTCTTAATGAGAAATTATCCTTTATACAGAATGCTTCTGGAGCAACTCCAGGCCCAATGGATTGTTTTCTAACATTAAGAGGAATAAAAACACTTCATTTAAGAATGCAAAGACATTCTGAAAATGCAGAAAAAATTGCAAAATATTTGAAAAATCATAAAAAAATATCAAAAGTATATTGGGCAGGATTTAAAGATCATAAAAATTATGAAATTGCAAAAAATCAGATGGATTTTTTTGGAGGAATGGTTTCATTTATTCCAGTTGATGACACATTTGAAGCTGCAAAGAAAATTGCAGAAAATCTTAATTTATTCACTTTGGCAGAATCATTAGGAGGGGTAGAAAGTCTATGTTGTCACCCATCAAGTATGACTCACGCTTCAATTCCTGAGGATGAGAGAAAGAAATCAGGTTTAGTTGAATCATTATTAAGATTAAGTGTTGGAGTAGAAGATGTAGATGACTTAATTGATGATTTAAATCAAGCCATAGGATAAAATTTATGGAAATTCCAAAAGACAAGAAAATATACTTTAGTTCTGATAATCATCTTGGTTCTCCATCAACCAAAGAGAGTCATAAAAGAGAAAAAATATTTGTTTCATGGCTTGAATCTATTAAAAATGATGCTGATATAGTCTTTTTGCTCGGAGATCTTTTTGATTTTTGGTTTGAATATAAAGAAGCTGTTCCCCGAGGATTCACTAGAGTTTTAGGAAAACTTGCAGAGCTATCTGATTCTGGAATTAAAATTTACTTTTTTATTGGAAATCATGATTATTGGATGACTGACTATTTTGAAAAGGAATTAAACATCAAAGTTTTTAAATCACCAGAGTTATTTATTTTTAATTCAAAATCTTTTTTAATAGGTCATGGAGATGGACTGGGACCTGGAGATTACGGGTATAAAAGAATGAAATTAGTTCTATCAAATCCCTTTTTTATATGGTTGTTTAGGTTGTTGCATCCAGATATAGGTATTAAACTTGGTAAATATTTATCTCAAAGCAATAAGCTTATGTCTGGAAAAGAAGATAAAGACTTTAAAGGAGAAGATAATGAGTGGTTAATTCAATATTGTTTAAAAAGATTGACTAATGAGCATATTGACTATTTTATTTTTGGTCATAGACATTTACCTATTGTACACCAGTTAAAACCTAAATCAAAATATATAAATTTAGGTGATTGGATCACTCATTATACATTCGGTGTTTTTGATGGAAAAACTTTTAATCTAAGAAACTATCTAAAGAAAAATGATTGAGTCTCAAAAATCAAACTTTGAAAGAAGTGTATTAGTTGGAATTATTAATGATTCTCAAAATGAAGAAAAGCTAGATGAATTTCTTGAGGAATTAGAATTTTTGTCTGTAACAGCAGGAGGTGAAGTTGTAAAAAAATTTAAACAAAAAATTAATATTCCTAATCCAAAAACTTTTATAGGCAAAGGAAAAATTGAAGAAATTCAAAAATATGTTAAAAATAATGATGTATCGATTGTTATTTTTGATGATGAACTTACACCCACTCAACAATCCAACATAGAAAAGTTATTAAAGTGTAAAATTCTAGATAGAACAGCTTTAATTCTTGATATTTTTGCTCAAAGAGCTAAAACAAGTTATGCCAAAACCCAAGTTGAATTAGCTCAATATGAATACTTACTTCCTAGGTTAAAAGGTCTTTGGACTCACCTTGAAAGACAAAAGGGTGGGATAGGTATGAGAGGGCCTGGAGAAACAGAAATAGAAACAGACAGAAGAATTGTAAGAGATAAAATATCATTATTAAAAAAGAAGCTATCTACCATTGATAAGCAAATGAAAGTCCAAAGAGGTAATAGAGGATCATTAGTTAGAGTTGCACTAGTAGGATATACTAATGTTGGAAAATCAACAATAATGAATTTATTGTCAAAAAGTAAAGTCTTTGCTGAAAATAAATTATTTGCAACTCTCGATACGACAGTTAGAAAAGTTGTAATTAACACATTACCTTTCCTTTTAACAGATACAGTTGGTTTTATCAGAAAACTACCAACTCAGTTGATAGAGTCATTTAAAAGTACTTTAGAAGAGGTAAAAGATGCAGATATTCTTCTTCATATAGTAGACATATCTCATCCAAGTTTTGAAGATCATATTACTTCGGTGAATAAAATTCTTAGTGAAATTAATTGTCATAATAAGTATAACCTAATGATATTTAATAAAATTGATAATTATAAACAGGTTGATTTTAATGACTCTCATTCTAAAAATAATAGCCATTTTTCTTTGATGCAGTGGAGGAATACGTGGATGAATAAAACAAACGGAAAAGCATTATTTGTGTCTGCAAAAAATAAAATTAACTTTGATAACTTGAAGAGAGAAATTTATGAAATAGTTAAAAATGTGGATATGAGTCATTACCCTAAAAATGATTATTTATACCCAGAATATTTTTCTAAATAATTTTTGGTTAACTTCTAATTTAACCAAACCTTAACAAGGATTTTACTAATAAATTTTGAAATTTGAATAAATAAATTGTGTAATTATGAGTGAAAACAAAACAAGTATTGATTTGAGTAAAAAAGATGAACTAATAAAGCAAGAAAGTGCTTTTGTAGATCTTCTTTCTCTTGAAATAAATAAAAAAATCATAGGTCAAAAGAAAATGATAGAAAGACTAATGATAGGACTTCTTGGTAAAGGACACATTTTACTTGAGGGAGTCCCAGGTCTAGCTAAAACACTTGCCATTAATAGTTTAAGCAAAGCTGTAAAAGGGTCATTTAGTAGGATTCAATTTACACCTGATTTACTTCCAGCAGATGTAGTTGGTACAATGATTTATAATATGAAAGAAGGTAACTTCTCAATAAAACAAGGGCCAGTATTTGCTAATTTTGTTTTAGCCGATGAAATTAATAGAGCTCCAGCAAAAGTTCAATCAGCATTGCTTGAGGCAATGCAAGAGAAACAGGTGACTATAGGAGATAAAACCTTTAAATTATCGGATCCTTTTCTAGTAATGGCAACTCAAAACCCCGTTGAACAAGAAGGTACCTATCCTTTACCTGAAGCTCAAATAGACAGGTTTATGCTAAAAGTAGTTGTTGATTATCCCAATTTAGACGAAGAACAAAAAATTATGAACATGAATCTTTCTTCTTCAAAAGAAATAATTAAACCAGTTGTTACAACAAAACAAATTACTTCTGCCCAAGAAATTGTTAATGATGTATATATGGATGAAAAAATTGAAAAGTATATACTTGATTTAATTTTTTGCACCAGGTATCCTGAGAAATATAATCTTAAAAGTTTATCTCCACTCATCTCATTTGGTGCTTCTCCACGTGGAAGTATAAATCTTGCATTAGCCTCAAAATGTTATGCATTTATAAAACATAGAGGTTTTGTAATCCCAGAAGATATTAGAGAAGTCGTTACGGATGTTTTAAGACATAGAATAGGTTTGACATATGAAGCTGAAGCTGAGAATGTGTCTACTGAGGATATAATTAAACAAATTGTAAATACTGTTGAAGTACCATAATTAATGGATTCTAAAGAATTACTTAAAAAAGTAAGACAAATTGAAATAAAAAGTAGAAGACTAAGTGATAACCTTTTTGGTGGTGAATACTTAAGTACCTTCAAAGGCAGAGGTATGACTTTCAGTGAAGTAAGGAAATATGAATTTGGAGATGACATAAGATCAATAGATTGGAATGTTACAGCCAGGTACAACGAACCTTTCATAAAAGTTTTTGAAGAAGAAAGAGAATTAACACTTATGTTACTAATTGACGTTAGTGGCTCAAAAAACTTTGCAACTAGGAATAAATTAAAAAAAGAAATTGTTACTGAAATTGCGGCAACTCTTGCATTTTCTGCTTTAAAAAACAATGATAAAGTTGGCGCAATACTATTTACTGATACTGTTGAGTTGTTTATCCCTCCAAACAAAGGTAAAAGACATATTTTGAGGATTATTAGAGAACTTCTTGAGTTTAAACCAAAAAGTTCTAAGACAAGCATCGATTCATCTCTCAAGTTTTTATTAAGTGTTGTTCAAAAAAAAGCTATCGTTTTTGTCTTATCTGACTTTATAGATAATGAGTATGATAAAACTTTAAAATTAGCAGCAAAAAAATATGATTTAACAGGAATTAGAATTTTTGATAAAATGGAAACTAAGATTCCAAAATTAGGTATGGTCCCAATGATAGATGCCGAATCAAACGAATTAGTTTGGGTAGATACTTCATCAAGAAAAATAAGAGAAAATTATTTGTCTAATTACAATCTATCAATTAAAAATTTTGAAAGCTTATTTAATAAAAACGGAGCAGGCGTAATTAATTGTATGGTTGATGAAAGTTATGTAAAAAAACTACTTGGGTATTTTAAACATAGAGCATAATGAAGAAAATAATATCTCTCTGGATTTTTACTACCTACTTTTTAGCTGCACAGTCACCTAATTTTGACCCTAATATTGATATATCTACTTTAATTGATACATCCCAGGTAAAAATTGGAGAAGAAATTAATTTCAAGATTGATATATATTCTAAAAATGAATATAACATAAGGTTTGATGAAAATCCTAATTTTATGCCTTTTGAAATACTTAAATCATACCCTTCTGATACAATACTAGAATTATCAAAAATATCTAAGAAATATTCATTAATTAATTTTGAACCCGGAGAATATTGGATTCCACCCCAAAAAATATACTTTAATCAATCTATAAAATATAGTGATTCATTATTGATAATAGTAAATGATGTTGAAGTAGATACTGTCAAACAAAATCTATTTGATATAAAACCAATAATACCTATTAAGAAAAATTATCAAAAATTAATTACTAGTCTTATTGTTGGTTTACTGATTTTAATTCTGATATATACAATAATCAAATTCAAATTATTTAATAAAAAAAATGACTCTTTGGATGAAATGAAATCACTTTACCAAATTGCAATTGAAAAATTAAATGATTTAGATAATAAGTCTCCTAATTCTCAAATCGAATTTAAAGAGTACTACACTATTTTGATTGATATTTTTAGAGAATATCTAGAGTCTCAAGTTAAAATTCCAGCAATGGAAAGCACATCAAAAGAGCTTATATTAAGAATAAACATGTTAAAAGATAGTGGAAACTATGATTTTGAAAAAAAACAGATAAATCAACTAGAAAATCTTTTCACAAAATCGGACTTAATAAAATTTGCTAAATCATTACCAACAAAAAATGACATCAATGTTGATATTTTGACAATCAAGGATTTCATTGACTCAACTGAAAAAATATACAATGAAAAATATAAAATACCTGTTGAAGAAGAAGTGTCTGTTGAAGAAACCTCCTTACTGGAAAATCTTAAAATATTTTTTAAATATTCATTTTTAGTTTTATCTACATTAATCATAATATGTATTTTAATATTTGGTTACTATCCAGTAAGAGATACAATATTGTTAAACCCAACAAAACAACTTCTTTCAAAGGATTGGTATACCAGTCAATATGGTTCTCCCCCTGTTGAACTTAATACACCAAATATTTTAGTCAGAATCAATGATAGTTTAGAAAACAACAGATTTGAAATGGGTAATTTCGATGATTCTTTTTATTTATCTCTCGATTTTAAAGATCCAGTACAGAGTGAAAGCCCTGTAAATATTGAAATATTAAAAAATGAATTAATAAATAAATTTCAAAATTTAGGATCAAAAAATATTCTAGTTAAAGATGATCAATTCACTTTAAAATCTGGAGATATCGGACTACGGTTTTATGGTAGTTTAGATATTGAAAAAAATAATGATTTGATAAGGTCAAATTTTACATCAGTGATATTACCTTATGAAAAAAAGACTATTAAACTTATTGTTGTTTACAGAGACAAAGATAGATATGCTAATAAAATAGAATCTAAAATTTTAGAAAGCTTTAATATTATAAAAGAATTATAATGCTAAAAAATATTTATTTTGCAGATCCTGAGTTTCTTATAATACTTATTATAATTCCTCTTGTTGTTTTCTTTTGGTATAGCTTTGGTAAGCTAACTCAAGCTACCCTAAGACACTCCACTTTATCACTACTGAAGTTAAATAATTCATTAATTTCTAAACTGAGACCTTTTCTGAATATATTTAGAATAATTGTGATAATACTTCTTGTATTGGCTGTTTCAAGACCTCAATCAAAGTCATCATCAAAAAGAATTAAAACATCTCGAGGTATTGATATTGTTATGGTAATTGACATCTCTTCAAGTATGTTATCAAAAGACCTTAAGCCTGATCGTCTAACAGCATTGAAAAATGTAGCCTCTAATTTTATTGATGATAGACCTAATGACAGAATTGGTCTTGTAGTTTATGCAGCAGAGAGCTACACTAAAACACCTGTAACTACTGATAAACTTATTTTAAAGCAGTCTCTATCAGAAATTAATTACGAATCACTTCTTGAAGATGGAACAGCAATTGGCATGGGACTTTCTACTGCTGTTAATAGATTAAAAGAGAGTACTGCAAAAAGTAAAGTAATAATTCTACTTACAGATGGTGTAAATAATTCTGGATTTATAGATCCAAGAATTGCTGCTGAATTAGCTGCAGAATATGAAATTAAAACATATACAATTGGTCTTGGCACAAATGGGAGAGCATTAGCTCCAGTTTCAATTCTTCCGAATGGTAATTTCCAATTTAGTCTTACAAAAGTTGAAATTGACGAGGACCTTCTTAGATATATTTCTGAAAAAACATCAGGAAGATATTTTAGAGCTACTGATAATCTTGAGCTACAAAATATTTATGAAGAAATTAATAAACTTGAGAAGACTGAAATAACTGAGACTATTTTTACTAATGTAACAGAGAAATACAGACCCTATGTATTAATTGCATTAATACTGTTTATTATTGAAATAATTGCTAGAAAAACAATCTTTAAGAGTTTTATATAATGTATCTATTTGATAATCCATCCTATCTTTATCTAGCGCTTATAATTCCAATAGTAATTATAATAAATTGGTTATACATGGCTTGGAGAAATAAAATTCAAAGGACTTTCTCTAATAATAAATTGTTAGACCAAATAAGCCCTAATAGATCAAATTTTAAACTTAATTTAAAACTTATTTTAGAATTATTTATCATTTTATTTCTATGTATTGCTCTTGCTAATCCTAAAATAGGAACAGAATTAAAATCAATAAATAGAGAAGGAGTAGACATTGTGTTTGCTATTGATGTCTCTAAAAGTATGCTTGCCGAAGATATTGCTCCTAATAGATTGGTAAGATCTAAAAGAATTATTTCTGAAATTATTAATTCTTTAAGTAGTGACAGAGTAGGAATTGTTGCTTATGCAGCTCAAGCTATTCCTCAAGTTCCTCTTACAACTGATTTTGCCTCAGTAAAGAATTTTTTACAAATTATAGATACTGATATGTTATCATCTCAAGGAACTTCCATTGATTCAGCATTAAATCTATCCGTAAATTTCTTTGATCAAAACTCTGAGACAAATAGAGTTCTAATACTTATTTCTGATGGGGAAGATCATGATGACATTCCAGATAGTCTAATAAAGTTAATTTCTGAAAATAATATAAATCTTATTACTATTGGTATAGGACAAGAAGCAGGAACAACAATTCCAATTAAAATAGATGGGACCATTGATTCTTATAAAAAGGACAGCAATGGAGATGTAGTAATTACAAAGAGAAACAGTGATATTTTACTTAAAATAGCAAGCTCTTCAAAAGGAGAATATATAGATGGAAACAACACAGAAGATGCATTGGAGCTTGTTAAAACAAAATTAGATAAAATTGATAAATCAGAATTTGAGTCATCACAATTCGTAGAATACAAACAGCGATTTCAAATATTTATATTATTATCATTGTTGTTTATCATTTCGGATATTTTTATATTTCAAACCAAAACAAAATGGATACAATACTTAAATCTTTTTAATGAGAATAAAGATTAGTCATTACATGTCATTACTATCTCTAATAGTTTCTTTTTCTAGTTATAGTCAAAGTGATCCAAATAATCTTTTATTTAATGGAAATAAAGAGTCTGTTAAAAAAAACTATACTGAGGCAGAAGTAGAGTATAGAAAAGCCATTTCAAAAAATAAAACTGCATCTAAAGCAGCTCACAATTTAGGAAATGTTCTTTTTGAAAATGAAAATTATGATGAAGCCATTCAAGAATATTTCAAAACTCAAAAAAATTCAGAATTAAATCTAGAAAAACATTCTGCTTTTCATAATCTAGGTAACTCTTACATGAAGAAAAAGGACTACGCTCAGGCCATTGAAGCATATAAAAATGCACTTAGAAATAATTCTGAAGATGATGAAACTAGATATAACTATGCTTTAGCAAAAAAATTCTTGGAAGGAGATAAACGCCAAAATTCCCAAAACAATAATGAATCAGAAGACGAAAAGAAGGATAAGTCTGAAGATCAAAAAGAAAACAAAGAACAAGATCAAAATAGCGATCAAGATTCTGATTCCAAGAATGAAAAGCCAAAAGAACAAGATAAAAATGAAGAACAAGATCAAGGGGGTGGACTTTCAAAACAACAAATGGAAAACCTTCTTGAAGCAGTAAACAATATTGAAAAAGATTTAAATCAAAAGTTAAAATCTGGAAAAAAGAAAGTTCAAACAACAAAAAAAGCTGAGAAAGATTGGTAAAAAAAACTCTCATATTATTTTTAGCTATTAATTCTTTTGTTTTATCTGCACAGGTAAACTTTGAGGCCTCTGTAAGTAAATCTAAACTAGCACTTAACGAAAGACTAAGAATAGATTTTGTAATGAATCAAAATGGAGATAATTTTTCTCCTCCAGAATTTGAAAATTTTCAAATAATAGGTGGCCCTAATCAATCAATAAAGACCTCATATGTTAATGGAGAAAGAAAGTTTTCAAAAACCTATTCTTATTTTTTGAAGCCCCTAAAAAAGGGAAAGTTGAGTATAAATCAGGCATCAATTGAAATAGATGGTGAGATATATAAATCACTCCAGATTGAGGTTTTAATTACAGACTCTGTAAAGCAGCCATCTGACTCAACAACTCAATATTATAATGATGACGATATAGAATTGAGAGCATTAATTTCAAAAGGATCTCCATATTTAAATGAACCGATAACAGTAGTTTATAAGCTCTATTATAAAGCTCCAATAAATATTTCAGATGCTCGTGAAACAGAGACTCCAAAGTTTAAAGATTTTTGGAGTCAAACTATAAAAATTCCTCAATTGAAGGTTACAAGAGAAATATATAAAGGACAAAACTATAATGTTGTAGAATGGAGGAAAGTAGTCCTTTATCCTCAAAAAATAGGTGAATTAGAAATTTCCCCACTTTCTTTAAATTTAGTTCTTGATGTCCCAACTGACAAAAGAGATTTTTTTGGTAATGTGATTTATGATCAAACTTCTCAAATAATTTCAACTGGTATGAGGAGAATTATCGTTAAAGATTTACCTCAACTAGGAAAACCTGCCAGTTTCTCTGGAGCAGTTGGAAATTTTGAGTTTGATGTAATACTAAATAAAAATTCACTCAGAGCAACTGAATCTTTTCAGGCTGAACTTAAGGTAAAAGGTAATGGAAATCTCAAATTATTTGATTTACCGGATATTCTAGTTCCAAATTCAATGGAACTATTTGAGCCTGAAAGAGAAGAGCTTATAAGCACTAATCTGTCTGGAATGAGTGGATCTGTTTCAAAATTTTTTACGGTTATTCCTAGATTTCAAGGAAACTTTCCAATTGAGGAAGTTGAGTTTTCATACTTTGATCCTGATACAGAAAAGTATAAAGTTTTGAAATCTCCAAGACTTACAATTGATGTTTATGATGGTCCAGTGATAAGTAATACAAATAATAATAACTCAAATATAATTACGTCAAATGATTCTTTTCGTTTTATTAAATTAAATGGAAATCTACGAGAAGTTAAAAATGATGTATTTTTTCAATCTCAATTTTTCTATGCATTAGCAACTACTCCATTTATTATACTTCTTTCATTTTTATTATTTACTGCATATAAAAGAAATAAAAAAGAATCTTCTTCTGAGCTAATTAGAATTGAGGAAAGAAAGATTCATAAAATGATTGATTCTGCAAAAGAATCAATAGGAGATAAAATTTTGTTTTACGATAAAATTGAAAAAGCAATAATAAAGAGTTTAATAGTTAAGTTTTCAATTAGAATGGAAGCACTCAATAAAGAAAAAATTCAGCAAATAGGACAAGAAAAAGGACTTACAAAAGATGACGTGCTTTTAATAATAAAATTAATTGAAAATTGTGAGAAAGCTAAGTACTCCAGATCCTCAGATAGCATAATGAATAAAGATTTAGAAAGTGCAAAAAAAGTAATAAGTTCAATTTTAAAAGTTAAATCATGAAGATAATTTTTTTCATTTTATTAATCTTTTCAAACACTCAGAATAGTGATAATCTATTTAAGGAATCAAATGATTTGTATACTAACGGTGATTATCAAAATGCAGTTGAAGGTTATCTTGACATACTTAAATCTGGATTTGAAAGTGCAGAGCTATACTTTAATATTGGAAACTCTTTTTATAAATTAAATAATATTCCTGAAAGTAATTATTATTATGAAAAAGCAAAATCAATTTCTCCAAATGATGATGACATATTGACAAACTTATCATTTGCACAGAATCTTCGAATTGATAAGATAGAAACTCTACCTGTAACTGACATCCAAAATCTAAAACTTTCAATTTTAGATTTGCTATCGGAGAAAGGATGGTCATTTATGCTTATTAGTTTAATCTGGATGATGTGTTTTGCTTTTACTTTTTATATTTTATCAAATGATTCAAAATTTAAAAGATCATTTTTCAGTATTTCTCTTCTGTTTCTAATTTTATCATCGTTTACCTTATTTGTAAACATTGAAAAGAAAAAAAATAGTGAAATAAAATATGCTATTATATATGACAAAGAAATTGAAGTATGGTCTGAGCCAAATAATATTTCTGAATTAAAATTTTTACTTCATGAAGGAACAAAGGTTAAACAGATAGATGTTATCGAAGATTGGTTAAATATTCAGCTTGAAAATGGAACAATTGGCTGGATTCAGTCATCTAGTTTAAGAATTTTAGATTAAGTTTTTCTGATATACTTCTTTACTAATTTCAAAAGAGTCAAAAAGAATTTCAGCTAGTATGTGTAGATTGATCATTAATGATGATTCGCTGATTATTGAAACTGATAAAAGATTTAAAGAAAATACAACTTTAGTTATTATTAATAGAATTAAAAGCAGCTTAAGTCCGCCAAAAAGCCCTCCTAATAAACTATTTAATAGGCCTAAATAGACAATTTTTGCTAGTTTGGTAAATCCTTTGGCAAAAAAAATAATTAGAGAATAACTTACAATAAACACAGTTATAAAAGATATTGTATTAACAATGTTTACATTTAGATCTATAAATTTTATTACTTGCTGTGAAAGAAGATGATCAATATTACCAGAAATAACAAAAGATATAAAAATTCCAAAAAAACTTGATATTTCAATAATTAAACCTTTAGAGTAACCTCTAATAATTCCAAAGCCTATTATCGCAATTATTCCTAAATCAATTAAATTCATAAAACTTAATTTATATTTGCAATATACAGAAGGATAATCACAGACTTTTAATTTTATTAAAAAAATTAAGATGATAAACAAACTAGAAGGGTATATTAAGGATTTAAATAAATTTGATTCTAAAGATATTAATGAGATAGAATCACTGAAAATTAAGTTTCTTGGAAGAAAGGGTATAATCAATGAACTGTTTTCAGATTTTAAAAATGTACCATCTGATCAAAAAAAAGAATTTGGTCAAAAAATAAATGAATTAAAAATTCTGGCACAAAAAAAATGTGATTACTTAAAATCTAAAACTAAAAAATCTAGTAATACAATTTTAGAAGATTTTACAAAACCTGGATTTCCAATATCATCAGGCTCACTCCATCCTATAACTTTAATTAAAAATAGAATTATTGATATATTTTCAAAAGTAGGATTTGAGCTTTCTGAAGGTCCCGAAATTGAAGATGATTGGCATAATTTTACAGCTTTAAATTTACCTCAGCATCATCCTGCTAGAGATATGCAAGACACTTTTTTTATTCAACAAAACCCAGATATTCTGTTAAGAACTCATACCTCTTCAGTTCAGGTTAGGTATCTTGAAGATAATCAACCTCCATTAAAAATAATCTCACCAGGTAGAGTTTATAGAAATGAAGCTATTTCATCGAGATCTCATTGCATTTTTCATCAAGTCGAAGGAATTTATGTTGATGAAAATGTTTCATTTTCAGATTTAAAACAAATGATACTTTACTTTACAAAATCAATGTTTGGGAAATCGAAATTAAGATTTAGACCATCATTTTTCCCTTTTACTGAGCCAAGTGCTGAAGTAGATGTTTATTGGGGTTTGGATACAGAAACTGACTATAGAATAACAAAAGGAACTGGGTGGTTAGAGATTATGGGGTGTGGTATGGTAGATCCAAATGTATTGGAAAACTGTAATATTGACTCAGAAAAATATACTGGTTATGCGTTTGGATTAGGTATTGAAAGAATAGCTATGCTCATTTATCAAATCCCAGATATTAGACTCTTTTTTGAAAACGATGTAAGATTTCTAAATCAGTTTAAATAAACTTCTCTAGCCTATATCAAATTTTATACCCTGAGCCAATGGAAGTTCAGAAGAATAGTTTATAGTATTAGTTTGTCTTCTCATGTATACTTTCCATGCGTCAGATCCACTTTCTCTTCCTCCTCCTGTATCTTTTTCTCCTCCAAATGCTCCTCCAATTTCAGCTCCAGATGTTCCAATATTAACATTAGCAATTCCACAATCACTTCCCCAATGAGATAGGAATGTCTCAGCTTCTTTTAAATTGTTAGTCATTATTGCTGAAGAAAGCCCTTGATCAACTTCATTTTGAATTTCTATTGCATTTTTAATGTCTCCAGAATATTTTATCAAGTATAAAATTGGTGCAAATGTTTCTTGATGAACTATTTTAAGAGAATGATTTACTTCAGCAATAGCGGGTTTTACATAACAACCACTTTTATATTTTTCACCGGAAAGTACTTCTCCTTCAACTAACCAAATACCACCTTGATCATTTACCTGAGATATTGCATTTTTATATGATTCAACTGCCATTTTATCTATAAGTGGCCCAACGTGATTTTTAGAGTCAAGAGGATCTCCAATTTTAATTTGATTATAAGCTTTAATTAATGAGTCTTTGACTTTATCGTATACTTTTTCATGAACAATAAGTCTTCTTGTCGAGGTACATCTTTGACCACAAGTACCAACTGCTCCAAAAACAGTACCCATCATTGTCATTTTTAAATCAGCATCAGGTGTAACTATTATAGCATTGTTACCTCCAAGCTCAAGTAAAGTTTTACCTAATCTTGCTCCAACTTTTTCAGAAACAATTTTACCCATCCTAGTTGAGCCTGTTGCAGATAAAAGAGGTATTTCTTTACTTTGAGATAACATTTCACCGATTTTATAACCACCATTTATCAAACATGAAACCCCTTCAGGAATATTATTCTCTTGAAGTACTTCACCAATAATTTTTTGACATATAATACTACACAATGGAGTTTTTTCACTTGGTTTCCAAATGGCAACATTTCCACAAACCCAAGCAAGTGCAACATTCCAACTCCAAACAGCGACAGGAAAATTAAATGCAGAAATTATACCAACAATTCCTAAAGGATGATATTGTTCATACATTCTATGAGTTGGTCTTTCTGAGTGCATTGTGAAACCATGAAGCTGTCTAGATAAACCAACTGCAAAGTCACATATATCAATCATTTCCTGAACTTCTCCAAGACCTTCTTGATATGATTTACCCATTTCATAAGACACAAGTGTTCCAAGTAATTCTTTTTCTTCTCTAAGTTTATTTCCAAGCTGACGAACTAATTCTCCCCTTTTAGGTGCAGGAATTTTTTTAAATTCTTTAAATGCCTTTTTAGAAACTTCAATAATATGATCGAAATCTTTTTTCGAACCGGAAGTTATTTCTCCAATTAATTTTCCATCAACTGGCGAAAAACTTTGAATTATATCCCCAGAACTAAACCACTCAGAACCAGAAGAACATCCATGACTTAATTTATTAAGTCCATATTTATTAAATAATTTATCTAATTTTTCCATATCTAAATTTTTGAAACCCTAACTGTGTTTACCATTCCTTTGTCGTGAATAGGCATAGAAGTTAAATTAATTACCTTGTCATTTTTTTGAAGGTAGTTATGATTAAATGCTATGTCGTTAATTTCCTCAACAGTTTTATCAGTGCTTTCATTACCATCATAATAAAATGCCTTTACGCCCCATAAAAGATTAAGTTGAGTTAAAATTCTTTTGTTAGATGTGAAAACTAAAACATGTGTTCTTGGTCTCCAAGATGAAATCTGATAAGCTGTATAACCACTATTTGTTAGAGTGCTAATTGCTTTGGCATTTGTATCATTTGCAATTTTAGCTGCATAATAACAAATCGATTTAGTTATAAATCTCTCAGAGTTATAATCTGTTGGATGCTTGTGTTTTAATGAAATTAAGCTTGAATTTTCAACCTTACCAATTATTTTTGAAATTGTTTGAACAACCTCTACAGGATATTTACCTACAGAAGTCTCACCTGAAAGCATTACAGCATCTGCACCATCCATTACTGAGTTAGCTACATCATTAACTTCAGCTCTGTTTGGATTCATGCTCTCCATCATACTCTCCATCATTTGAGTCGCAATTATAACAGGAATTCTAGCCTTCTTTGCTTTATATACAAGCTTTTTTTGAATTAGTGGAACTTCAGCAGCATCTATTTCAACCCCTAGGTCTCCTCTTGCAACCATTATTCCACTTGCATGCTTCATAATTTCATCTATATTTTCAACCCCTTCAGGTTTTTCAATTTTTGCAATTACAGGAATTCTATGGTCAGTATTTTTTTCTATTAGTTTTACAAGAGATTTTACATCAGAATCATGTCTTACAAATGAAAGAGCAATCCAGTCAACATTTTGCTTAGCAGAAAATACAGCATCTTCTATATCTTTAGCTGTAAGAGCAGGTTGTGAAATATTAGTATTCGGTAAATTAAATCCTTTGTTTGAAGAAATTTCACCTCCCTGAATCACTTCAGTTTTTATCTGATCTTTTTTATTTGTGTCAATTACCTTTAGAATTATCTTTCCATCATCAATCAAAATTTTTTCTCCTTCTGTTATATCTTTTGGGAGGTTTTTGTAGTTAATAAATATCACTTTATTATCTCCAACAAATTCTTTCCCGGTCTTAATTTTTAATTCAGAACCAACATCAAGACTAGTTCCTTCAATTATCTCTCCAATTCTAAGTTTTGGTCCTTGAAGATCAGCAAGAATGGAAGTATTAGTATTTAATTCAGAATTTATTTTTCTTATTTCTTTAATTAAAATCTCTGCTTCATCATGACTAGAATGTGAGAAATTAATCCTCAGAACATCTACTCCTTCTTTTATAATTTTTTTTATAACATCAGTGCTTGAAGTCGCTGGACCTAGTGTAGCAATTATCTTTGTTTTTTTTATTTTTTTCATATATCAAGGTTAAAACTTTCTGAAAGTTCATTGCTTGGAATCTTGTAAACAAGCGAGACATTCGAGATTTTTGATATTTTTTCAATCAAATTAGATGTTGAAAAGTAACAGCTCTGTTTAATAAAAAAATCAACTTCTTTATGAGATTCTATCAAAGATAACTCTTTTGTATTTGCGAAACTAAAAAGCGAATCTATTAGTTCTGATTCTTGAATTTCCATATTAAATTTGTTTTGAAAAAGTTTAAAATCAATCCCTTTTTCTTTGTTTTCCCAACTATAATAAAGAATGTTAGAAATATTTTCAAATTTTAAATCAATATTTGATCTAATAAAATTTGAATAGCAATATTTATTAATCTGAAATGCTAATGAGAAAATTTTTAGATTTGAATGTATGGCAATAATCTTATATTTCTCTTGAATATTTGAATCTAATTTTAATACTTTTTTGATGTTAAAGAGAATTTAGACTAGTCGAACTTTTTGAATATTACACATGCGTTATGTCCTCCAAACCCAAATGTATTTGACATAGCTATATTTACAGATCTTTTTTGAGGTGATGAAAAGGTAAAGTTTAATTTAGAATCAATACTATCATCGTCATTAAAATGATTTATGGTTGGAGGTATAATTCCATGTTTCATGGATAAAACACAAGAAATAGCCTCTACAGCACCAGCTGCTCCTAGAAGATGTCCAGTCATAGATTTAGTAGAGTTAATGTTTAGTTTGTATGCATCATCTTGAAAAACTTCTTTAACAGCTTTGCTTTCTGCAACATCACCAAGGGGTGTTGAAGTCCCATGCATATTAATTAGGTCAACTTCGCTAGTTTTAACATTTGCATCATCTAAACAATTTTTCATGACTTTTATTGCACCCCTTCCATCTGGGTGGGGTGCCGTCATATGATAAGCATCACAGGATAGTCCTCCACCTATAAGCTCAGCATAAATTTTTGCTCCTCTATTTACAGCATGTTCATACTCTTCTAATATCAATGAACCAGCTCCTTCACCTAAAACAAAACCATCTCTATCTCTATCAAAGGGTCTTGATGCACTTGAGGGTTCATCATTTCTAGTAGATAATGCATGCATTGCATTAAAACCTCCAACACCTGCAATAGTTACAGGAGCTTCTGAGCCACCTGCTACAATAACATCTGCACGGCCAACTCTAATATACGTAAGTGCATCAATTAAAGCATTTGAAGAGGATGCACAAGCTGAAACCGTAGCATAATTAGGGCCCTGAAAGCCATACTTCATAGCTATTAATCCTGGAGCTATGTCAGGTATCATTTTAGGTATCATAAATGGATTAAATCTAGGAGTTCCATTACCTTCAGAATAATTTAGCACTTCATTTTGAAAAGTTTCTAACCCACCAATTCCAGATCCCCAGATTACTCCAATTCTATCATAATTTGGACTTGACTCTATTAGTCTTGAGTCTTTAATAGATTCTGAAGCAGCTACAATTCCATATTGAGTAAAACGATCATATCTTCTGTATTCTTTTTTTTCAAAATGATCTGCAGGGTCAAATCCTTTTAATTCACAGGCAAATCTAGTCTTGAATTCTGATGCATCAAAATGAGTTATATCAGCACATCCACTTGTTCCACTTATTAGTCCATTCCAATATGAATTCAGATCGTTACCAATTGGAGTTAAAGCTCCCATTCCAGTAACTACAACTCTTCTAGATGTCATTAAGTTAGATTTTTATTTTGCTTTTTCAATAAACTCGATTGCTTGACCTACAGAGACAATGTTTTCTGCTTGATCATCAGGTATTTGGATATCGAATTCTTTTTCGAATTCCATAATAAGCTCTACAGTATCTAAAGAGTCAGCCCCTAGGTCATTTGTAAAACTAGCTTCAGGAACTACTTCGTTCTCATCAACTCCTAATTTATCTACTATTATTGCTTTTACTCTTGAAGAAATATCTGACATAATATGTTTATTTATGAGTTCAGTTGACAAAATTAAAAAACTTTTATCAAAACTCGAGTTTAAATCGAAATTATACCTTTATTTGTTAAATAAAAAAGTTTTTTTCAAATATATTGAAGCATTATCTCTATTTATGAAAAAAAAAATTGTCATTTTTATTTCAGGTAAAGGCTCAAATGCTTTAAACATTATAAATTATTTTAGTGAAACTGAAGACTTAATGGTTTCACATGTCTATTCTAATAATAAAACTTCAGCTTTTCTTAAACATAAATTTAATCCTAAAGTCAATATCCAAATTTTTGAAAACAACGATTTAAAAACTAAAGTTTTTGAAGAGTTAAAGCAGATAAAACCAGATTTAATTGTTCTTGCAGGTTTTTTAAAAAAGATACCACTTTCATATATTGAATATTTTGATAATAAGATTATTAATATTCACCCATCTCTTCTTCCAAGTTATGGAGGTAAAGGAATGTATGGGGCAATAATTCATGATAAAGTAATGGAGAACAATGAAAAAGAAACTGGAATTACAATACACTATGTTTCTGAGCATTATGATTCAGGCCAAATAATATTTCAAAAGAAAATAAGTATAGAAGATTTTGATACAGCTAAAACTATTGAAGAAAAAATTCATAAGTTGGAATATGAATATTACCCAAAAATTATTGAAACTGTTATATAAAATAAATGAGCAGGTTAATTAAAATATATACAGATGGCTCATCAATAGGAAATCCTGGACCAGGAGGCTATGGGATAGTAATGTTAAGTGATAATGAAGATTATAAAAAAGAGTTTAGTCAAGGCTTTAATCTAACAACCAATAATAGAATGGAGCTACTTGCTGTAATTATAGCCTTGGAAAAAATTAAAATTAAGAACTCGAAAGTTAAAGTTTATACTGATTCCAAGTATGTGTCTGATGCTGTAGAAAAAGGGTGGCTCTTTAATTGGGTAAAAAAAGATTTTAAAAATAAAAAAAATCCAGATTTATGGAGAAGATTCCTCAGAATTTACAATGATCATGAAGTTAAATTCCAATGGGTAAAAGGACATAATAATGATTTTTATAATGAAAGATGTGATTTTTTAGCTAATCTTGCAGCTAAGAATTCAAATCTTAAAGAAGACAAAGGGTATACAACTAACTTAACTTAAAAAAATGTCAAAAAAATCTCTTTTAATAGTAGCATCTCTAGCATATGACGGAATTGAAACAAAAGAAAATAAAGTAGATAATGTTTTAGGTGGAGCAGGAACATATATATGTTTATCTGTTAAACATTTTGATAATATTTGCTCTATAATTTCCGTTGTTGGAAATGATTTTAAAGATCATGATCTAAAGCTTCTAGAATCTTGTGGAGTAGATATATCTGGAATTAAAATTGAAGAAAATGATAAAACATTTTATTGGAGTTGTATCTACACAGATGGTTTTAAAGAAAGAATTACAACTAAAACTGAGCTAAATGTAATGGCAAATTTTAACCCTGTAATTCCTATTAGAAAATCAAATCCTGACATTTTACTATTGGGAAATCTTCACCCTGAAATCCAATTATCTGCAATTAATCAATTGAAAAACAAGCCATCAGCTATAATTTTAGACACAATGAATTATTGGATAGAAAATTTTTGGGAGACTGTTAAAGAGGTAATATCTAAAGTTGATATAATATCTATTAATGATGAAGAGTCTGAAATGATTACAGGACACAAAGATCTAAGAAAAGCTGCAAGTGTATTGCACACTATGGGGCCTAAGTATGTAATCATAAAAAAAGGAAAAAATGGTGCTGAATTATTTAATTATGAAAAACAATACGTAACAGGTGCGTTTGAAGTAGAGAAAGTAATAGACCCAACTGGCGCAGGAGATTGTTTTATTGGAGGTATCTCAGGCTTTTTGTCTCTATCTGATGAGATATCATTTGAATCAATAAAATTAGCAATTGATTATGGAACTTCTTTAGCATCTTTTAATGTTGAAGCTATGGGAAATAAAAACTTGTTAAATTTGACAATGAATGATGTTCAAACAAGAGTCAATAAATTACAGATAGGTGAGTGATCAAATAAAACATGAATGTGGAATTGCTTTAGTTCATCTAAAAAAGCCACTGCATTTTTATCAGCATAAATACGGCTCATATATGTATGGTGTTGATAAGATGTTTTTAATGATGGAGAAACAAAAGAATCGAGGCCAGGATGGGGCAGGTTTTGCAAGTTTAAAGCTAGACCTTAAACCTGGAGATAAATATTTTTACAGAGTAAGATCATTTGATCAACAGGCAATTCATTCTGTTTTTAAAAAAATAAATAAAAAAATAAATCAATTTTTAAAGTCAGAAAAAATAGATTCTAATTCTGACGATTTCTTTGAAAAAACTCCTTTTTTAGGACAAGTTATGCTGGGCCATGTTAGATATGGAACCTATGGAAAAAACTCTATTGAGTATGTTCACCCTGTTATGAGGCAGAATAACTGGATGAATAGAAATCTAATTTTAGCAGGAAATTTCAATATGACAAATAATGATGAGTTATTTAAAAGTCTTGTCAAACTAGGTCAACATCCAAGAGAACAATCAGATACAATAACAATAATGGAAAAGATTGGACATTTCTTAGATACAGAAGTTATTTCTAATTATAAAAAATTTAAACGTAAAGGTGTTTCAAAAGCTGATATGCCTCCTCTGATTGAGGAAAATCTTGATATTCAGAAAATTTTAAAAAAATCTTCTAAAAAATGGGATGGAGGATATGCAATAGCTGGAATGTTAGGTCATGGAGATTCTTTTGTGATGAGAGATCCTCATGGAATTAGACCTGCTTATTATTTTGAAGATGATGAGATTGTCGTAGTTGCATCAGAAAGACCAGCAATACAAACTGTTTTTGATGTTTCATATTCTGACATAAAAGAAGTGCCAAGAGGAAATGCTCTAATTATAAAAAAAAATGGAAAAACTTCAATTAAAGAAATATTAAAACCAAAACTTAATAAATCTTGTTCATTTGAAAGAATCTATTTCTCAAGAGGTTCTGATGCTGATATTTACAAAGAAAGAAAAATGTTAGGAAGTCTTTTGATTCCTCAAATAGAAAAATCTATCAAAAAAGATTATTTAAATACAGTTTTTTCTTTTATACCAAATACAGCAGAGACATCTTTTTATGGATTAATAGAAAGAGCTAAAAAGAATAACCCTAGAGTTGAAAAAATAGCAATTAAAGATGCAAAATTAAGAACCTTTATTTCTGCAGATAAAGGAAGAGAAGATTTAGTAGCTCATGTGTATGATATAACATATGGGATAATTAAAAGTTCAGATAATTTAGTAATTATTGATGATAGTATTGTTAGAGGAACAACTTTAAGGGAAAGCATTTTAAAAATGCTTTTCAGATTAAATCCAAAAAAAATAGTTGTTGTTTCAAGTGCTCCACAAATTAGATACCCTGATTGTTATGGAATTGATATGGCAAGAATTGAAGATTTCATTGCATTTAAATCTGCTATAGAAATTCACAAAGATCAAGGCACTTATGATAGTATAATTCAAGAAACATACAACAAGTGTAAAACTTCGAAAGAATCTGGCACTTACAAACAAAATCATGTAAAAGATATTTACAAAAATTTTTCTCCAGAACAAATTTCTTCAAAAATGTCAGAAATGTTAGTTGATAAAAACTCTGGTGTTGAATTAGATATAATATTTCAAAAGGTTGAAAATTTACATAAAGCATGTAAAAATCATAAAGGAGACTGGTATTTTACAGGTAACTATCCAACGCCAGGTGGAAATAAAGTAGTCAATCAAGCTTTTATTAATTTTGTAGAGGGTAGAACTGAAAGAGCATACTAGGAATTATAACAAAAAATAATTTCTAAATAAGTTTTATTTATAAAAAAAATATCTTAAATTAATACTACCAGAACATAAGTAGGTTAAGTTCATGGTAAGATTTGGGGCAAAAAAGGGGATTTATCCCCTTTTTTTTATCCTCCAAATGCTCTAAATAAATCATTACCGTTAGCATAAAGAACCAAGGCTATTAAGAGGAAGAAACCAATCATTGTAGACACTTCCATAAATTTATCACTTGGTCTCCTTCCAGTTATAATTTCATATACCAGAAACATAACATGACCTCCATCCAAAGCTGGAATAGGGAGAACATTCATGAAAGCTAATATAATTGACAATAGTGCTGTTGACAACCAGAAACCTTTCCAGTCCCACTGCGCAGGAAAAATATTACCTATTGTTCCAAACCCTCCGAGTTGTTGAGCTCCTTTTTTTGTAAAAACAAAAGAAAATCCAGCAACATATTCATAAAGTGTCCAATACCCATAATTAAACCCTTGAATTATGCTATCAGTAAATCCAACTTTTTCATTTATAGTTTCAATTCCATAATTTTTTTTCCAAACCCCTATTGTTCCATCATCGTTTCGATCTATTGATAAACGATAATTTGAACGATCTCTTTCAACTATAACATCAATAATTTCATCTGAGTTATTGTCAATCCAACTTGAAAAAGAAGCCCAATCATAAATTATTTCATTATTTATTGAAATAATTTTATCTCCACCTTGCATTCCTGCATATAGAGCTGGTGAGTCATTTGAAACAGAATCAATTATGGCACTAAATAGTGGAGTAAAACTATTAATTTGACCACTTTGAAATATTTCATTACCTATATTTTTAGGAATAGAAATTTCTTCAATTTTTCCATTTACTTTTTCAATTTTTATTTTCTCTACTGGTCTCAGAAGTAACATCCTATTTACACTTAATACATTATCAAGTACCTTCCCGTCAACATTTATTATTTTATCTCCTTTTTCAAAACCAATTTTTTTAATAACAGCAGAAGGTTCCATTCCAAGAGGAATATTTTCTTGTGGAAGTGTTTCTTTGCCCCAAACAAAAAGGACCATCATGTATATAAGAAAACCAAGTGCTAAATTAACAGTTACACCCCCAAGCATAATTATCAATCTTTGCCAAGCAGGTTTTGATCTAAATTCCCATGGTTGAGGAGGTTTTGACATTTGTTCCTTATCAAAGCTTTCATCTATCATTCCAGAAATCTTAACGTATCCTCCAAGAGGAAGCCAACCAATTCCATAAACTGTATCTCCTATTTTCTTTTTGAATAGAGAGTATTTAACATCAAAAAATAAATAAAATTTTTCAACTCTCGTGCCAAATAACTTTGCAGGAATAAAATGACCTAATTCATGAAGTACAATTAAAATTGAAAGTGACAGGAATAACTGAAATGCTTTTATAAAAAACTCTGGAGACATAATATAATTTTAGCTGCAAATTTAATATTTTTTTAATTCCTTGAATTATCTTTGCTTGGAGGATTTAAAAATATATATGTTAAAAAAATACAGACTTTTTGCGGCAATCATGATTTTAATATCTATGGCTGCTATCTTAATGTTTTATTACGTATTAAGTCCTGAAAAAAAATTACCTATATATCAACCAAGTATGGTAAATTTTCAACTTGTTGATAGTACTGTTCAACATGTAAAAAGATTTCATAAGATTGCAGATTATGAATTGATTAATCAGAACAATAAAATTATCACAAATAAGATTTATGACGGAAAAATATACATAGCTGATTTTTTCTTTACTACTTGTCCGGGAATTTGTCCTATTATGAAAGATAATATGATTAAACTTCAAGAAAAATTTATTAACGATGATCAGGTTCTACTTCTTTCTCATACTGTGACTCCTGAAATTGATTCTGTTAGTGTTTTAAAGAAATATTCAATGGAAAAGGGAGTTGTTGACTCTAAATGGAATATGGTTACTGGTGATAAAAGTCAGATATATAATCTTGCTAGAAAGTCATATTTGGTAGCTGAAGATTCAGAAAGTTCAAATTTCTATGATATGATTCATACTGAAAATTTTGTATTAGTAGATTCAAAAAGAAGAATTAGAGGATTCTATGATGGTACTGATTCAGAGTCAATGAATAAATTAATAGATGATGTATATATTTTAAAAAAGGAATTTTAAATTATTCCATTACATTTGTGACCTTTACAACTAAAGTATTGATAAGTTTAGATAAATTAAAAAAAGGAGATGAAGCTGTTATAAAGGATTTGATAACAGATGGAATACCTTTAACTCTTTTGGAAATGGGTTGTCTTCCTGGAAACGAAGTAACCATATTAGCTTCAAGAAGGGGTTTAATATATCTTAAAATTGACGAATCACATATGTCTATTGATTCTGTTACAGCAAGTCAAGTTATAGTAGAATTAAAAAAGTAAAATGGTTAAGACAATTTCAGTTGCATTACTTGGTAATCCTAATACAGGTAAGAGTTCTGTATTTAATACCTTAACCGGATTAAAACAAACAGTTGGAAATTATCCGGGAGTTACCGTAGAAAAAAAAATTGGAAGTTTTGCAATTGATAGGACAACTAGTGTTCAATTAATTGATTTACCAGGAACCTATGGTCTAAATACTCAATCTATTGACCAAAGTATAGTATTTGAATTATTATTAAATAAAAATAACAAGGATTTTCCAGATGTAGTTGTTGTAGTTGCAGATATAGAGAATTTAAAAAGAAATCTTTTATTGTTTAGTCAGATTAAAGATTTAGAAATTCCAACCATTTTAGCAATAAATATGTCTGACCAACTAACTTCAAAGGGGATAAAAATTAATGTAGAAAAATTAGAAGAAGAATTAGATACTAAGGTTGTGCTTTTAAGTGCAAGAAAAAATCACGGATTTAATGCATTAAAATCTGAGATAAAAAACTATAGAAATCTTTCAGATAAACCAGCTTTTAATATTAATGAAATTGATCCTGAATATTTTCTTAACCTTAGTAAAACTTTCTCAGGACAATCTGTTTATAAGTTATGGCTTTTAATTACTCAGGATATAAATTTCTCAAAACTAGAGAGAAATAAAATTGATGATAAAGGTAGATTTAAGACACAAACTGAATCATATCTAAAAAAACTTCAACAAAGAGAAACTGTAAAGCGATATCAGTTAATTAACAACCTTTTAAAAGAGACATATGAAAAGGATTATAAAAAGGCTACCGGATTAAGAAGTGTTATTGACAGAGTTCTTTTACACAGTGTATGGGGGTATTTAATCTTTTTTTCAATTTTACTTTTAATATTTCAGGTAATTTTTGACTGGAGTAGTATACCAATGGACTTTATTGATAGTAGTTTTGTTTCACTAAGTCAATCAGTAAAATCTGGTCTTCCCCAGGGAGTTTTTACTTCTCTTTTAGCAGAAGGGGTAATTCCAGGTTTAGCAGGAATTCTAATTTTTATTCCACAAATAGCACTTTTATTTTTCTTTATTTCAATTCTAGAGGAAACTGGCTACATGAGTAGAGTAGTTTTTCTAATGGACAGAACCCTTAAAAAATTTGGTTTGGGTGGTAAAAGTCTAATACCACTTGTATCTGGAGTAGCTTGTGCAATTCCAGCAGTAATGGCAACACGAAATATAGAAAACTGGAAAGACAGGCTTATTACAATCCTTGTAATTCCTTTCATGACATGTTCAGCTAGACTTCCTGTATATCTAATTTTGATTTCTTTAGTAATTCCAACTGATAAAATATTTGGAGTTAGTTACCAAAGCTTAACACTAATGGGCCTATACATCTTAGGATTCTTATTAGCTATTATTTCATCAACTATTCTTAAAAATATTATCAAAAGAGACTCAAAAAGTTATCTAGTTCTTGAAATGCCAGAGTACAAGGTACCTCTTCCGAAGAACATTTTTTTAAATGTTTGGACTAAGACAAAATCGTTTGTTGTTGAGGCGGGTAAAATTATATTTGCAATCTCTATTTTATTATGGATAATGGCTTCTTATGGTCCAGGAAATGAATTTAAAAATGCTGACCAAATTGTTAAAGCTCAATATCAAAATATTGAAATTTCTGCTGAAGATTTAGAGCTAAATATAGATGCTTACAGACTAGAACATTCTTACATTGGAATTATAGGTAAATCAATTGAGCCTGCAATTGCTCCACTAGGTTATGACTGGAAAATAGGTATTGCTCTTGTTACATCATTTGCAGCAAGAGAAGTTTTTGTTGGGACTCTATCTACGATATATAGTGTTGGATCTGAAAATCAAGATACAATTAAGACAAGAATGTCTCAGGAAATAGATTCTAACGGAAATAAGATCTTTAATTTACCTACCGGTATATCATTAATGGTATTTTATGCATTTGCAATGCAGTGTATGAGTACCTTGGCGATTGTGAAAAAAGAGACTAATTCTTGGAAGTGGCCTTTATTGCAGTTGATTTTTATGACAATATTAGCTTACTTTGCATCTTTGTTTGTATTTCAAATTTTAAACTAATGGAAGAAATTCAAGGAATTTTATTAATTCTATCAGGAGGTTTTGCTCTTTGGCTTCTTTATGGGAAATTTATAAAAAAGGCTAAAGCTTCAGATTCTAATTGTGGTAAAGACTGTGGTTGTTAACTATTCATTATATCCTCAATTTCCTCAGCTTCAATAGGAATATCAGCCATTAAATTAGTAGGCTCTCCCTTACTTTTAATAACTACATCATCTTCTAGTCTAACTCCAAAACCTTCTTTTGGTATATAAATTCCAGGTTCAACTGTAAAGACCATATTCTCTTGAAATGGATCTTCGAGAAGACCATAGTCATGTGTATCAAGTCCTAAGTGATGAGAAGTTCCATGCATAAAATACTTCTTGTATGCTGGATTTTTTTTTGTCTCATTTTTAATGTCAACTTTATCAATAAGTCTAATATTTAAAAGTTCTTTTGTCATAATCTCACCAACTTGTTCGTGAAAAGTCTTCCAGTTATTTCCAACCTTTAATAGTTTAGTTGCCTCATTTTTAACATTAAGAACTGAATTATATACCTCTCTTTGTCTTTTTGAAAATCGACCAGAAACAGGAATAGTTCTTGTCATATCACTAGAATAATTTCCGTATTCTGCGCCAACATCCATTAGAATTAACTCGCCATCTTTACACTGTTTATTATTTTTTACATAATGAAGAACGTTATTATCAAGTCCGCTTGCTATAATAGGAGAGTATGCGAAACCCTTTGAGGAATTATTGATAAATTCATGAATAAACTCAGCTTCAATTTGATATTCCCAAACCCCAGGTTTAATAAATTTTAAAACCCTATCAAATCCTTTTTTTGTTATCTGACAAGCTTTTTTTATTTGATTAATCTCATCTAAATGTTTTATCGATCTTAGTCTTTGAAGTATAGGATTACTTTTTTCAACTTTATGAGCAGGATATTTTTTTAATAACCAGCTTATGAATCTATCCTCCCTAGTTTCTACTGGAGAATTAGCCCTGTAGTGTTCATTTTTATTGATATAAAACGTGTCAATTTTACTTGAAATATAATGTAATATATTTTTGAAATCTTCAACAAAATAAACACTTTCAATTCCTGATAATTCAGAAGCTAACTGCTTGGTAAGTTTTTCTCCTTCCCAAATTTTTGTGTGTTCATCAGATTTTCGAATAAATAGATTTTCTCTTGTTTTACTGTCTTTTGAAGAAGGGTATAAAATCAAAATAGTTTCCTCTTGATCGATTCCAGTTAAATGAAAGATATCTCTGTGTTGTTCAAATGGTAATTCGGAATCAGCACTTACTGGATAAATATCATTAGAATTAAAAATAGCCATAGAATCTTCCTTCATTTGATTCATGAAATTCAAACGATTTCTATTATAAATTGAACTGTTTAGAGGTTTATATCTCATTTATTTTTATCAAATATCTTGAAAATTAATATAATGTTTATAATTTAAGTAAAAATTGAAATTATGAAAAACTTTAAAATAGTTTTCTTGTTGATGACAGCTACATGTATTAGCTATGCTCAGCCACAAGCCTCAGACTCATCTCAATTAATTGATGCATATCAAAAAAAGGAAGAATTGACAAAATCATCTAGAGTTAAAAACATTCACTTTAGAAATATTGGACCCACTATTATGAGTGGGCGTGTTGTTGCTCTTGAAGTAGATCCAGAAGATCCAACTAGATTTTATGTAGCATACGCTTCTGGAGGTGTTTGGTTTACTGAAAACAATGGAACATCTTTTACTTCCATATCTGAGAATTGGCCTACTCAAAATATTGGTGAAATCACTATGGATTGGAAAAATCAAACTTTATGGGTTGGTACTGGAGAAAACAATTCATCTAGATCTTCATATTCAGGAATAGGGATTCTAAAAACAGAATCAAATGGTTCCAATTGGGTAAATGTTGGACTAGCAGATAGTCATCATATTGGAAAAATTTTAATCAATCCTGCAGATAAAAACCATGTTATTGTTGGTGTTACAGGGCATTTATATTCAAAAAATAAAAACAGAGGTGTCTTTGTAACTAAAGATGGAGGTAAAACTTGGAAAAACACACTGTATATAAATGATAGTACGGGAATAATTGACATGGCTAGTACTCCAAATAGTTTTAATATTATGTATGCATCTGCTTGGGAAAAAGACAGAAAAGCATGGAATTTAATTGAAGGTGGAAAACACTCGGCTATATATAAAAGTATCGATGCAGGTGATACTTGGGAAAATATTTCAATAGAAGATAGTGGTTTTCCTGTTGGAGAAGGTGTTGGAAGAATTGGAATTGCAGTTTATGATGAAAATATAATATATGCAGTTCTTGACAATCAATTTTTTAGAGATTTAGATCCCGCTTCAAATGATGAGGTACTTAATAGAAATTCATTTAAAAGTATGACTAAAGATGAGTTTGAAAAGATTGATGATAAAGATTTAAAATCATTTTTAAGATCAAATAGATTTCCATCTAAATATTCTTTAGAAAAAGTTAAGTCTGAAATTAGTAATGGAAAAATAAAGCCTTCAGATTTATATAAGTATTTAGTTGATGCTAACTCAGAATTATTTAATACGCCAATTATTGGAGCAGAAGTTTATAGAAGCAATAATGGTGGTAAAAATTGGACTAAAACACATAAGTCTTTTTTAGATGGAGTTTACAATACTTATGGTTATTACTTTGGTAAGATTCATGTTGACCCTAGTAATAGTGATAAAATCTACACTTATGGAGTTCCAATAATAACTTCTGATGATGGTGGAAAAACTTTTTATAGAATTGGTAAAGAAAATGTCCATGCTGATCACCATGATCTATGGATTAATCCAAACAAGCCAGGACACCTAATTAATGGAAATGATGGAGGAGTAAATATAACTTATGATGATGGAAAAAACTGGATTAAAAATAATTCAACAGAGGTAGGTCAGTTTTATGCTATAAATGTAGATTATGAAAAACCATATAATGTATATGGTGGCTTACAGGACAATGGAGTTTGGAAAGGACCTCATAATTCAACTGAAAATAAAAGATGGAACATGAATGGAAAATATCCTTGGGAGATGATAATGGGTGGTGATGGAATGGAAATCCAGATAGATAATAGAAATTCCAATACTGTTTATACTGGTTTTCAATTTGGATTTTATTACCGACTTGAATTAGATTCAGGAAAGAGAAAGTTGATTAAACCAGTTCATGAACTAGGAGAGTCCCCTTATCGTTTTAACTGGCAGACACCTATTCTCTTATCTCCTCATAATCAAGATGTTCTATATTTTGGTACAAATCATTTACATAAATCTGAAAATAAAGGTGATAATTGGCAATTGATATCCAGAGATCTTACTAGTGGTGGAAAAAAAGGAAATGTCCCTTATGGAACAATAACTACAATTGCTGAATCACCTTTAGTTGAAGGGTTATTGTATGTGGGAAGTGATGACGGTTTAGTACATATTTCAAAAAATGGAGGTAAAACCTGGAAAAATATTTCCCTAAATCTGCCAAAGGATATGTGGGTAAGTAAAGTATACGCATCTTCACATAACGAAAAGACTGTTTATGTATCTTTAAACGGATATAGGTGGGATAATTTCTCTCCTTTTTTATTCAAAAGTGATAACTATGGAAAAACATGGGCTTCAATTAGTTCAAATTTACCAGATTCCCCAATTAATGTAGTGATTGAGGATAATGTTAATAAGAATATTCTTTACATTGGTAATGATCATGGTGTCTATGCTTCTTTAGATTCTGGAATTAATTGGGAACCTTTTAGTAATGGCTTAAATTCTGCATCTGTTCATGATTTGGTTATTCAAAAAGATGAAAACCATCTTTTAGTAGGAACACATGGAAGATCAATTTATCTTTCAGAAATTGAAAAAATTCAAAGTCTTTCGAGTGATATATTAAAATCATCAATGTATGTATACCCAATTAAGTCAATTAAAAAATCTCCTTCATGGGGAGTTAAAAGAAGTATTTGGAGTGAACCTTTTCAGCCAAATCTTGAGTTTTCAATTTTTTCGTCTTCAGAAAAAGAATATAAACTATCTATTATTGATTCAAATGGTAACTATGTTTATACTATTTCGGGCAAATTAGATAGGGGATTAAATTTTATAGATTATAATCTTAAGAATAATCAAAATGGCAATAATGATTTTATAGACAAGGGATTCTATAAGGTTTTAATTATAAGTGATAAAGATAATTTAGAAAAGGAATTTGAAATAAAGTAGTTATTTAACTGTTTATGCTTTAATTTTACTAAATAATTGATGCAGATGAAACTAATGAGTTCCTCTATAGGAAGAAAAGTTTTAATGGCCTTATCTGGCCTTTTTCTTGTTGTGTTTTTAACTCAACATTTTTTCATTAATATTACATCTGTATTTAGCGAGAGTTTATTTAACACACTCTCGCATTTCATGGGAAGCAATCCTATAGTTCAATTTCTACTTCAGCCAATTTTAATACTTGGTGTTGTTTTTCATTTTGTTATGGGTTTTTATTTAGAAATATTGAATTCTAAATCAAGAAGAAAAAATTATTCAAAATATTCTGGAAGCGAAAATGCATCTTGGATTTCAAGAAATATGATTTTTAGTGGAGGTGTAATTTTATTATTTCTTGTACTTCATTTTATTGATTTTTGGATTCCTGAAATGAATTATAAGTATGTTGAAGTACTTCCTCAAGATCCAAACAGATATTTTGAAGAACTTGTTCATAAATTTGAAAGTCCATTAAGAACAGTTATCTATTCCATTTCTTTTATTTTTTTAGCACTACATCTTTTACATGGATTTAGCTCATCATTTAAAACAGTTGGGGTTAATTCTAAATACTATAATTTAATACAAAAGTTTACTTTTCTATTTTCATTATTAATTCCAATAGGATTTATTTTTATTGCAATCTTTCATAACCTAACATCATGAGTAAATTAAATTCAAATATACCTAAAGGGTCATTGTCTGATAAATGGACAAAACATAAGGGTAAGATTAATTTAGTTAGTCCCTCCAATAAAAGAAACATTGATGTTATTGTTGTAGGGACAGGCTTAGCAGGCGCATCAGCCTCTGCCACTTTAGCAGAATTAGGTTATAATGTTAAAGCTTTTTGTTTCCAAGATTCTCCAAGAAGAGCACATTCTATCGCAGCGCAAGGAGGAATTAATGCTTCAAAAAATTATCAGGGAGATGGTGATTCAAATTATAGGCTTTTTTATGATACAATTAAAGGAGGGGATTACAGATCAAGAGAAGCAAACGTTTATAGACTTGCAGAAGTTTCAGGAAACATAATAGATCAATGTGTAGCTCAAGGTGTTCCTTTTGCTCGAGATTATGGGGGCTTACTAGACAACAGGTCTTTTGGTGGTGTTCAGGTGTCAAGAACTTTTTATGCAAAAGGTCAAACAGGTCAACAACTTTTATTAGGAGCATACTCTGCTATGAATAGACAAGTTGCTAGGGGTAAAATTAAAATGTATAGCAGGCATGAAATGATGGATATTGTTGTCGTAAATGGAAAAGCTAGAGGAATAATTGCAAGAGATTTAGTTACCGGTAAACTTGAAAGACATGCAGCTCATGCAGTTGTTATTGCATCGGGTGGCTATGGAAATATTTTTTTCCTATCTACAAACGCAATGGGAAGTAATGTTTCAGCAGCATGGAAGATTCATAAAAAAGGAGCATATTTTGCAAACCCTTGCTTTACTCAAATTCATCCAACTTGTATTCCGGTGTCAGGAGATTATCAATCTAAATTGACATTAATGTCAGAATCTCTTAGAAATGATGGAAGAATCTGGGTGCCAAAAGAAAAATCTGATGCAGAATTAATCAGAAAAGGAGAGTTATCTCCACTTGATTTAGAAGAAGAAAAAAGAGATTATTATCTAGAAAGAAGATATCCTGCATTTGGTAATTTAGTCCCTAGAGATATAGCATCTAGAGCTGCTAAGGAGAGATGTGACAAAGGTTTTGGTGTAAATAAAACTGGAGAAGCAGTTTTTCTTGACTTTTCTCATGCTATTGTTAGATATGGAAAAGAAAAGGCAAAAGTTAGTGGATTAGATTCTTCAGACTCGGATTTAATTTATAGACTAGGAAGAGATGTTGTAAAACAGAAATATGGAAATCTCTTTCAAATGTATGAGAAAATTGTAGATGAAGATCCATATAAATTGCCAATGAAAATTTATCCAGCTGTTCATTATACTATGGGTGGGGTTTGGGTTGACTATAATTTGATGACTACAATACCAGGATGTTTTGCGATTGGAGAGGCAAATTTTTCTGATCATGGTGCAAATAGACTTGGAGCTTCTGCTTTAATGCAAGGATTAGCTGATGGTTATTTTGTTCTTCCATATACAATCGGAGACTATCTTTCAGATGAAATTAGTACTGGTGAAATTTCTACTGACTCACCTGAATTTGATAAGAGTGAAAAAGCTATAAATGACCAACTTGATAAATTCATCAGAAATAATGGTATAAATTCTGTAGATTATTATCATAAAAAATTAGGAAAGATAATGTGGGAGAAATGTGGAATGTCTAGGAACGAAAAAGATTTAAAATCAGCAATTAAAGAAATTCAAGAATTAAGAGTAGATTTTCATAAAAATGTAAAAATCCCAGGAAATAAAAATGAGTTTAACGAACAGCTTGCTAAAGCTACAAGAGTTTCAGATTTTCTTGAATTAGGTGAGTTGTTTGCTATAGATGCACTTGAAAGGAATGAGTCTTGTGGTGGACACTTTAGAGAAGAATTCCAAACACCTGATGGAGAAGCAATTCGAGATGATGAAAATTTTAAATTTGTTTCAGCATGGGAATATAATCAAGATCCATCAAATCCAATTCTAAATAAAGAAGATTTAGATTATGAAGAAATTGAAATTAAAACACGATCTTATAAGTAATCATGAAAAATATTTTATACTTAATTTTATTATTCAGCGTCTTTAATTTGTATTCACAAAATAATTTGTCTAACAGAAAAATTCCATCAGACACAAAAGTTATTACAAATCATTCAACTACAATTTTAGGAAACAAAGTAAATTATTCAGCCCAGATTGGAACGCAACCTATTTGGGATTCAAGTGGAGAAGTAATGGCAACACTTCATTATACTTATTATAAAAGAACAGATATTGATGATAACACTAACAGACCATTAGTTTTTTCTTTTAATGGTGGTCCAGGTTCAGCGTCAATTTGGATGCATATGGGCTATACAGGTCCTTATAATTTAGTAATAGATGATGAAGGTTATCCAGTCCAGCCTTATGGATATAAATCTAATCCATATTCAATATTAGATGTAGCTGATATAGTTTTTGTAAATCCAATTAATATTGGTTATTCAAGAATTTTAAAGTCTATGACAAAGAAAGAAGCAGCGGATAAATTTTTTGGTGTTAATCAAGATATTGAATATTTAGCTGAATGGATAAGTACTTTTGTTACACGATCTTCAAGATGGAAATCACCTAAATATCTTGTAGGTGAGAGTTATGGTGGTGTAAGGGTAATGGGACTAGCACATGAATTACAACAAAATCAATGGTTATACTTAAATGGAGTTGTTTTAGTTTCTCCAGCAGATTATGAATTGAGGTATGAATCAGGAGGTATTATTCTTCCTACTGTTGATTTTCCATACTTTACTGCAACTGCATGGTATCACAATAAACTTAATGATAATCTTCAAAAAATGAGCTTAGATGAAGTTATTAAAATCTCAAGTGATTTTGCTTATAATGAATTACTTCCATCACTCGCAAAAGGGGGTTCAATTGATAATGATAAGAAAAATAAAATTGCAAAAAAAATTG
>Ga0209374_1000610_pt1 | contig 39097 bp, 36 predicted proteins | sample SaaInlLV_DNA_10m_FD_184683 | JGI IMG/M metagenome (GOLD analysis project Ga0209374, IMG submission 184683) | Marine microbial communities from expanding oxygen minimum zones in the Saanich Inlet - SI075_LV_DNA_10m (SPAdes) (version 2) | ecosystem: Environmental > Aquatic > Marine > Unclassified ... | reverse complement strand
GCAAAATAAATATTGGAATGCAGTTTAAACACCCTGAACTTCTTTACGCACTATTTCTACTTATCATTCCTATTTTTATTCATCTATTTCAATTAAGACGTTTCAAAAAGTTAGATTTTTCCAATGTGGAATTTCTAAAGAGAGTTCTAATTAAAAATCGTAAAAGCTCACAGTTAAAGAAGTGGGTCACGCTGCTTACAAGAATGGCTATTTTCTCTTGTATTATTTTAGCTTTTTCCCAACCTTTTTCTGCAACCAAGTCGGCACTAAAAAGTGATAAAGAATTAGTCATCTATATCGATAATTCATTTAGTACGCAACTAACAAACTTAGAAGGTGTATCATTACAAACCCATTTACAAAAATTATACACCCAGAATTTTTACGATTATAAAATTAATTGGATGACCAATGATTTTTATAAAAGAAACACTGCTGCACTAGAGTTAAAGAACGAAATTTTGGCAGTTAACCATTCGCAAAAACAATTGAATCCAAGCGAAGTTATTTTTAGAGCCGATCAACTTTTTTCAACGAAAAAAAGCAACTCGGAAAAGAGAATCATTTATATATCCGATTTCCAGTCTATATTGGATTTTCCTGTAGTTCCGGATGAATTGATTGTTGACGCCATAGCTCTTAAATATCAGGAGGCTTCTAATATTCATCTTGATTCTGTTTATATATCCAATACAACTATTAATGGTGTTGAACTCAAGGTATTAATAACTGGTCAAGGACGTATCCCCAAAACAGTCCCTATTTCACTTTATAAAAAAGAAAAGTTAATAGCAAAAACTGCCGTTGATTTTAGTCCTAATATAAATCGTGAGGAAACAAAAGAGGTCGTTTTTGAAATTAATAATAATGAAAATTTTGAAGGGAAAATAGAAATTACAGACCCTAACTTATTATTTGACAACAACTTGTATTTTAACATCAATCTTAGAAAAAAGATTAAAATTTTAGCAATTGGTGATGCTGACGATAATTATTTAAAGCGAATTTTTAAAGAAAACGAATTTTTTTTCAAACAACAAAATACTAAGAGTTTAAACTATACCGATTTTAACAATCAAAATTTTATTATATTAAATGAATTAGAACAGCTATCTGTGTCATTGATTACGGCTTTAAAATCTTATGCAGACCAAGGTGGTTCTTTATTAATAATTCCTTCAAGCAATGCAACCCCTGAAGAATACAACGCATTATACAAATTGCTTGGACTAGGAACGATTTTAAGTTTTAATGAAGAAGAAAAAAAAATTACCAAAATAGAATTTGAAAACCCCTTGTATAAAAACGTATTCGAAAAAGAAATCGTTAATTTCCAATACCCAATTGTCAATTCGTTTTTCAAGTTAAACTCGTCTGCCCAAAAAATATTAAGCTTTGAAGATTCAAAACCTTTTATTTTAAAAAACAATCATATTTATACTTTAACTGCTGCCATCAGTACACAAAACTCAAATTTTCAAAATTCACCTCTTATCGTACCTACCTTATACAATATGGCAAAACAAAGTTTGGCATTGCCCCAACTTTATTATGAAATCGGGAAACAAAATGACTATTCAGTACCGATTGCTATTAAACAAGATGAAATACTAAAGATTTCGGATAGTTTAACCACCTTTATTCCATTGCAACAAATCAAAAGTAACCAAGTCAATATAACTACTTCAAAGGCCCCCTATAAGGCTGGAAATTATACTATTTCACTGGATGAAGAAGTCATAGATAAAATAAGCTATAATTTTAACAGAAAAGAGAGTACTTTAAGGTACGCAGACCCTAATAAATGGAATACTATAAATTTATATAAAAATGTGGAAGAACTATTTGAAAATATAGCTCAAGACAATAAAATTAATAGTTTTTGGAAATGGTTTGTTATTTTAGCACTGCTATTTCTTTTAATAGAATTGGTAATTTTAAAATTTTACAAATGAATATTTTAATCAAAGCTGCGATCATCATTGACGAATCAACAAAACATCATCTTAAAAAAAGAGATGTTTTAATCGAAAAAGGGGTAATTACTAAAATTGCAAAAACAATCGCTAACAGTAAACAAATAAAAGAAATCAAATTACCCAACCTGCATATTTCTCAAGGTTGGTTCGACACGAGTGTTTCTCTAGGTGAACCAGGTTTTGAAGAACGAGAAACTCTACAAAACGGTTTATTAACAGCTGCAAAAAGCGGGTTTACTCATATAGCTGTTAATTCCAATACCAATCCAGTGATCGATCATAAATCTACAATTCATTTTTTAAAATCGCAGGCTAGCAACAACGCTGTCTCTTTGTATGCTGTAGGAGCACTAACGGCAGGATCTAACGGAAAAAATTTAGCGGAATTATACGATATGAGTAACGAAGGGGCTATTTGCTTCTATGACTATAAGACTCCCATAAAGAATCCAAACCTACTAAAAATAGCCTTGCAATATTCTCAAACGTTTGACGGTCTTGTACAATCGTTTCCTTTTGAAAACTCTATTGCTAAAAAAGGTAATGTAAATGAAGCTACCAACAGTACCAAATTAGGATTAAAAGGAATTCCAAATTTAGCAGAAGAACTTCAAATTATTAGGGATCTGTATATTCTCGAATACACCGGAGGAAAGCTTCACATACCAACTATTTCAACAAAAAAATCAGTCGCTTTAATTAAAGATGCTAAAGGTAAAGGTTTAAATGTTACTTGTAGCGTATCTATAAACAATCTTATTTTGACGGATGATGTTTTGGAGAACTTTGATTCCAACTATAAACTACAACCACCACTTAGAACCATAAAAGATATAAAAGCCCTGATAAAAGGATTAAAGGATGGAACTATTGATGCGGTTACCAGCGATCATAACCCTATCGATATTGAAAACAAAAAAATTGAATTTGATCACGCACTTTATGGAAGTATTGGTTTAGAAAGTTGTTTCGGAGCATTAAACCACACTTTAGATATTGAAAAAACCATAAAGTATTTAACGGGATTAAAAGAAGATTTTAAAATTCAAATAAACAGTATCAATGAAGGTAATAATGCAGATATTACTTTGTTTAATCCAGAGGAGCAATGGGTATTTAGCGAAAAAGACATCCTATCTAAATCAAAAAACTCAGCCCTTCTTGACTGTCAACTTAAGGGTAAAGTGTACGGAATTATTGCCAATAAAAAAATGGTTTTAAATTAATGAAACATAAAGGAAATTATAAAGCAGTGCTCGCCTATTTATCCTTCATAGGATTAATTATTGCCTATATTTTAAATATGGAAGAAAAAGATAAACTCGTAACTTACCATATAAAAAATATGTTTGGTTTAGTGGTTCTATTATTTATTTCTACTACTTTTTTAAACGGCAATTCCTTTTTATTTTTTAGTGGCCAGATACTATGGGTTGGTTGTTTTTTCTGTTGGACATACTCTCTAGTTATGGCGATTACAGGAAAACAAAAAGGAATTCCCGTTATTACAGATTTGTTTCAAAAATGGTTTCATTTTTTAAATCAATAAATGGAAAAGCAACAATTACAATTAGAACATCAGTACAGACCTTCTAATTTAAAAGATTCTGATAAAGTCCCGATCATTATTATGCTGCATGGCTATGGGAGTGACGATAACGATTTATTTTCTTTTGCATCCGAATTACCATCAAAATACGCTGTTATTTCGTTACGAGCACCTTACCATCTAAATCCACACGGTTTTGCTTGGTATGCTATTCATTTTGACAATAAAGATGGGAAGTGGAGTGACGACCAGCAAGCCATAAAATCTAGAGATATCGTGGTTAATTGTATCCATGAAATAATTGAAAAATATCCCATTGATAAAAACAACATAACCCTCTTGGGTTTTAGTCAAGGAACAATTCTGGGATTATCGATTGTTCTTAGTTATCCTGAAAAAATAAAGAATATAATTGGTTTAAGTGGTTATGTAAACGAAGAAATTCTTAAAGAAGATTATCATAAAAAAGATTTCAAAAATTTAAATGTTTATTCTTCTCATGGCACTTTAGACCAAGTAATACCTGTAGAATTGGCCAGAAAAACAAAAACTTTTCTCTCTAATATAGTACCCGATCTTACGTATAACGAATTTCCTGTTGGTCATGGAGTTTCGCCTCAAAATTTTTATGATTTTAAAAATTGGCTAGAGAAACATAGTTAAATTAGAATGAAGGATATAGTAACGATGAAATCTGATTCAATTCAATTTTATTCGCTTTAGTTATATAATACTCTAAAATCATTTCACCCCAATAACGACCGTCCGTAAAATCTGCAATAATCCATTTATGATTTAAGAATTTAATTTTATTTATTTTCATTTTTCCATTCATGCCCTCATATGGAATTAGGTAGTTTTTTTTGCTTACTAAATTTTGATCGTACATATAATCGGTAACCTGACGTTCTAATTCTAGTGCCTCAAAGCCCAGTTCTTCAATGTAGGATACCGCATTTTCGTTTCCTTGGAGGTTAAAATAGTTATTGCTTGAATTTTCAATAGATAAAATCGCGATGGAATCCTTGAGTGTGGTCAATTCATTTTTTAAATCAGCAATTATATTTCGTTGTTTTTCAATTTTGTTTTCTTGTTTTTCGAATATTTTTTTTTCATTCATATATTGAAATATTACAAACAGTAACGTAAATAAAAACAAATACATAAATAGGGTACGTTTCATTATTATAGGCTTAATTTTAGGGTGTCATAGGCTAAAAACACATTATCAGGAAGTTCTTTTTCAATTTCAGAATGAAAACCCAACAAATGACTGATATGGGTTAAGTAGGCTTTTTTGGGTTTAATGATATGTATAATCTCTAAAGCTTCCTCTAAAGAAAGATGGGAATGATGCTTTTCTTTTCTTAAGGCGTTAATTACCAGTATGGAGGACCCTTTTATTTTTTCGAGTTCTTCTTCAGCTATCGCTTTAACATCTGTTAAGTAGGTAAAGTCATCTATTCTAAAACCTAAGATTGGTAATGTTCCGTGCAATACTTCAACAGGAATAATTTGTTTTCCTCCAGCGAAAAAACTACTCGCTTTTGATATTTCAATTTCATTTAAAGTTGGAGAACCCGGGTATTTTTGTTCAGTTTCAAAGATGTATGAAAACCGTTGGTACAGATTTTTAAACACTTGCTTTTGAGCGAAAAAAGAAATAGCGCCTTGTTTAAAATAAAAAGGTCTAATATCGTCAATGCCTGCTGTATGATCGTTGTGCTCATGCGTTAGAAAAACTCCATCAATTTTTTCACAATTAGCTCTCAACATTTGTTGTCTAAAATCAGGACCGCAATCAATGATATAGTTATAATCTTCCCATGAGATTAAGATAGAAACACGAAGTCTTTTATCTTTAAAATCATCACTTTTACAAACTGGATGGTCACTTGCAATTACTGGAATTCCTTGCGATGTTCCAGTTCCAAGAAAGGTGATTGTTAAACTTGAATTCATTAGACAAAAATAACAGTATTTATTTTGTTTAACTAAGGTATTTATTAACTTTGTTCCCAGAAAATAAATATCATGTCTATTAGCATTTCAGGAGATAAAGAATTTGAAAACATTCCATCTATTAAGAGTAAAGCTCTTAGAATTAATTTAAATGAAAATATTTACGGTTCATTTGCTGAAATTGGTGCTGGACAAGAAACCGTTCGAAATTTTTTTAAAGCTGGAGGAGCATCTGGAACAATAGCTAAAACAATGTCTGCTTATGATAAAGATTTTAGTGACTCGATCTATGGTATCGAAAAAGACAATCGATATGTTACAGAGTCCCGTGTAAAAACAATGCTAAGCCATGAAATTAATCTAATTGAGCAGCGACTTTCTAGAAGTAAACATCCAAACAGATTATTTTTCTCATATGCCAATACAGTAGCAACTATTGATTTTGCAAAAAAATTTAAAGGACACGGATGGGTTGGTATTAAGTATCAGATTGAGCCTGATGGTGATTATAACGAAATCGTATTGCATATTCGATTTCATGAAAATGAAGCTACATTGCAACAAAACACGCTTGGAACGTTGGGTGTAAATCTTATTTACGGTGCATTCTACAAATTCAATGAGCCCAAAAAATTACTTCGATACTTATACGATCATATCGATCGAGATAAAGTTGAAATTGACACCATTAATTTTTCAGGACCACAATTCAGTGAAGTCGATAATCGATTAATGAGTTTACAACTTATTAAAAATGGAATGACTCAAGCAGTTATGTTTGGGCCTGATGGAAAAAACATATTGCCTGCAGCTATTTTATACAAAAAGAATATACTAGCCCTAAGAGGAAGCTTTAGACCCGTAACTAAAGTAAATATTGACATGTATGAAAAGTCATTGGATATTTTCAAAAAAGAAAAGAAAGTCGATGAAGATAATACCATCGTCATTTTTGAAATTACCTTGTCTAACCTTCGTGCAGAGGGAGAGATAAATGAGGAAGACTTTATGTCTCGTGCAAAATTATTATGCTCACTAGGACATACGGTAATGATCTCTAACTTTCAAGAATATTATAAGTTGGTAGAGTATTTTTCTGCTTTTACAAAAAAACGGATGGGATTAACCTTAGGGGTCAATAATATGATTGACATATTTGATGAAAAGTATTACCGACATCTAAGTGGGGGTATTTTAGAAGCTTTCGGTAAATTATTTTTTAAAGACCTTAAAGTTTATTTATATCCGATGTTGAATCCTAATACTGGAGAATATACCAATAGTGAAAACTTGAAGGTACATCCACGAATGAAAGAACTTTATAAGTTTTTTAAATATAATGGAAAAGTCGTCGACATTGAAGATTTTGATAAAAGTCATCTTAATATCTTCTCTAGAACTGTTCTTAAAATGATTAAAAATAACGAAGCAGGATGGGAAAAGCTTCTTCCAGAGGGAGTCTCTGAAATCATTAAACAAAAAGAACTCTTTGGCTACTCCAAGTAAAACTTATTCGTTTTCTTCTAAAATTTGAGAAGCGTGCGACCTAGTCTTTACTTTATCGATAACCCTCATAACAACGCCTTTTTCATCGATAAGAAAGGTTTTTCGATGAATACCATCATATTCACGACCCATAAACTTTTTCAAGCCCCAAACACCAAAGGCACGAATCACTTCTTTATTCTCGTCTGCCAGTAAAGGAAAAGGAAAGTTATATTTTTTTCTAAAATTAGTTTGTCTTTTTTGGTTGTCTGCGCTTACTCCCAAAAGTTCAAATCCGTTCTGTTGAAGCAACTCATAATTGTCTCTGAGATTACAGGCTTCCATAGTGCATCCAGGAGTGCTCGCCTTTGGATAAAAAAACACCACAAGTTTTTTACCATGATAATCGTTAAATTGTATCGAATTTCCATCCTGATCCATCGCTGAAAAATTTGGAACCTTATCTCCTACTTTTAATGTGTTCATTTTTTTACTTTTGTGTAAAAATACATAAATGACGAAACAAGAAAAAATAGTTTACATTATAAATACATTAGAGCGTATTTATCCCGAGACTCCTATCCCACTTAATCATAAAGATCCATACACTTTGTTAATTGCTGTTTTATTATCTGCTCAAAGCACCGATAAAGGAGTTAATAAAATTACTCCTATTTTATTTAGTCTTGCTGACAACCCTTATGATATGATTAAATTATCGGTGGAAGAAATAAGAACTATTATTAAGCCAGTTGGTTTATCTCCCATGAAATCAAAAGGAATCTACGGATTATCAAAAATATTAATAGAACAACATCAAGGAAAGGTTCCTAGAACTTTTGAAGATCTAGAAGCTTTGCCAGCAGTAGGCCATAAAACAGCAAGTGTGGTTTTATCACAAGCGTTTAACATTCCTACATTTCCTGTCGATACCCATATTCATCGATTAATGTATCGTTGGGGAATGACCAATGGTAAAAATGTGGTTCAGACCGAGAAAGACGCTAAAAGATTATTTCCAAAAGATTTATGGAATAAACTACACTTGCAAATTATTTTTTATGGAAGGGAATATTCCCCAGCAAGAGGCTGGGATATTAACAAAGATATCATTACAAAAAAAATCGGAAGAAAATCTATTCTTAATAAACAAAGTGTTTCATAAAAAAACCTCGAAAATGTATTTTCGAGGTTTTTACAAAGTTTAGTTTAGAAGTGCTTCAAACTTCATTTTATTATAATCTATAACACTTAAAGCCTTTGAATAATCCAAAAGAAACCTAACCGTTTCTTCTTTAGGAACTAAGTTTTCATTCACGCGTTCCGAACGTGAAGTTCCAGAGTACATTTTTTGCATATAATAAGTATTTCAAGGTTATCTTTTTATAACGCATCAAAATAATTAATATTGTATTAATTGGTCAATACAATATTATGCTTGTCAATAACCTTCCGAAGATTGATTAATGCATAACGCATTCTGCCAAGAGCCGTGTTGATACTTACCCCTGTTTTTTCGCTGATGTCTTTAAAACTCATTTCTTTGTAAATCCGCATTAACAAGACTTCTTTTTGATCATCTGGTAACTCTTGGATAATTTTTTTCAAATCACCCTCAACTTGTTCTTTAATCATTGTTTTTTCGGCGTTTAGTGATCCATCATGCAATACTGAAAAAATATTAAAATCAGAATTATTTTCAAACTTAGGCATCCGATTATTTTTTCTGAAATGATCGATGACTAGATTATGCGAAATACGCATTACCCAGGAAATAAATTTTCCCTCCTCATTGTAAGCGCCTCGTTTAAGTGTTTTTATCACCTTTATAAAAGTATCTTGAAAAATATCTTCAGAGAGATCCCTATCAAATACTTTTGAATAAATAAAGCTGTAAATCTTTTGTTTGTGTCGAGTAATTAATACACTTATTGCTTGTTCGTTACCCTTCATGTAGGCACTAACCAATTGTGCATCTGTAGATTCTTTTTTTATCATAACAGTACTTTTAAATAGTTTACAAACCACCCAAGAGAGTGTGTTTGCTTTATCATATTTTTATTTAAAAAAGTAATATTATGCTATAGGCAAAAAAGTTTTTTTGGTTATACTAAGTCGTAAATATAATAACAATCAATTAACAAATGCAAAAAAAAACAATAATTTTCAATAAAAAATATTGATGACCCTTACTATAAATCTCAAATTGGAAATGTTATCTTTGCAAAATTCAGTTCAAAAAAATAGAGATAAAGCTTGAAATTCGATACCGTAAATACTAAAAAAAACATAGTAATTCAAGGTGCAAAACTTCACAACCTGAAGAATATCTCTGTGGTTATTCCCAGGAACAAACTGGTAGTGATTACTGGTTTATCGGGAAGCGGAAAGTCGAGTTTGGCTTTTGACACCCTCTATGCAGAAGGGCAACGACGCTATGTCGAAAGTTTATCTTCCTATGCCAGACAATTTTTAGGGCGGCTTAATAAGCCCAAGGTGGATGCTATTAAGGGGATCTCTCCTGCTATCGCAATCGAGCAAAAAGTAAATTCAACCAATCCAAGATCAACCGTTGGAACAACAACCGAAATCTATGACTATTTAAAGTTATTGTATACTCGAATTGGAAAAACTATATCTCCGATTTCTGGAAAAGAAGTAAAAAAGGATACTGTTACCGATGTTATTAATTTTTTAAAAGAATTTAAGGAAGGTGAAAAACTACTCCTGCTAGCTCCTATCATATTAGAAAAAGGACGGAGTATAGAAAATAAATTACTAGCGCTTTTACAACAAGGATATTCCCGAATTAAATTAGGAGATCGCATTGTTAGACTGGACGATTTAAAAGGTGAAAAGTTGACGAAAGAAATTTATTTAGTAGTAGACCGTATTATCACAAAAAATAATGATGATTTTTTAAATAGATTGGCAGATGCCGTAGAAATCGCTTTTTTTGAAGGAAAAGGTGAACTTCAGATCGAAAATATCTCCAATCCTTCCATTACAATATTTAATAACCGTTTTGAAGCAGATGGAATTTCATTTTTAAGCCCAAACATTCATTTGTTTAGTTTTAACAATCCCTATGGAGCTTGTAATACATGTGAGGGTTATGGCGATGTTATAGGGATTGATAATGATTTAGTGATTCCTAATACCGCATTATCTGTTTTCGAAAACGCTATTTTTCCGTGGAGAGGCGAATCCATGAGTTGGTATCGAGATCAACTGGTAAACGCCGCTTACAAATTTGATTTTCCTATCCATAAAGCTTGGTTTGAATTGTCTGAAGATCAAAAACTATTGGTTTGGGAAGGAAATGAACACTTTAGAGGATTAAATGATTTTTTTGAAGAGTTGACCTCTAAAAGCTACAAGATTCAGAACCGAGTAATGCTCTCTAGGTATCGTGGTAAAACCATTTGCAACACTTGTAAGGGAAAACGCTTGAGAAAAGAAGCGAGTTATGTAAAAATTAACGGGACCTCCCTTCAAGAATTAGTTGAATTACCCCTTGAAAAAGTAACCGATTTTTTCAACAATCTAGAACTAAATAAGTACGACAAAGAAATTGCTAAAAGACTTTTAATTGAAATTAACAATCGTTTGGAATTTTTAAATAACGTTGGCTTAAATTATTTGACGCTTAATCGAAAATCCAATACCCTATCAGGAGGTGAATCACAACGAATTAATCTTGCTACTTCACTGGGCAGTAGTTTAGTGGGATCTATGTACATCCTGGATGAACCAAGTATTGGTCTGCATCCAAAAGATACAGAACGACTTATTGAGGTATTAAAATCGTTACGAGATTTAGGCAATACGGTCATTGTAGTAGAGCATGACGAAGACATCATGAAAGCAGCAGACGAAATTATCGATATTGGTCCTGAAGCTGGAAGTTTTGGAGGCGAAGTAGTTGCTACTGGTAATTATAAAAACTTATTAAAATCAAACTCATTAACGGCTCAATATTTAAACGGAACTCTTTCTATTAAAATCCCAGCACAAAGAAGAACCTCAAAAAACAGTATCCGACTATTTGGTGCCAGACAGCATAATTTAAAAAATATTGATGTTCAATTTCCATTGGGTTGTTTTACTGCTATTACCGGTGTTTCTGGTAGTGGAAAAAGCACCTTAGTTAAAAAAATATTGTATCCAGCTATTTTGAAAGAAGTTGGTGGTTATGGCGAAAAGCCCGGACAATTTAGTAAAATAGAAGGAAATTTTTCAAGTATTAAAAATGTAGAATTTGTAAATCAAAATCCCATTGGACGTTCCAGTAGATCCAATCCTGTTACCTATATCAAAGCTTACGATGATATTAGAAGTTTATTTTCAAAACAAAAATTAGCTGATATCAGAGGATATAAACCCAAACATTTTTCGTTCAACGTTGATGGTGGTCGTTGTGAAAAATGCAAAGGTGAGGGTGAAGTTACTATAGAAATGCAGTTTATGGCAGATGTTCATTTAGAATGTGATAATTGTAAAGGAAAACGATTTAAAAAAGAAGTATTAGAAGTTCAGTTTCAGAAAAAAAATATCCACGACGTATTACAGATGACGGTAGAGGATGCAATCAAGTTTTTCAGTACCAATGGAGAAACTAAAATCACTAACAAGTTACAACCGCTTCAAGATGTTGGTTTGGGGTACGTACAATTAGGACAAAGCTCTTCTACTCTCTCGGGTGGAGAAGCACAGCGTATTAAATTAGCATCCTTTTTAATTAAAGGAACCACCAAAGAAAAGACTCTTTTTATATTTGATGAGCCAACTACAGGTTTACATTTTCATGATATTAATAAATTATTAAAATCTTTTTATGAATTGCTAGACAAAGGCCACACCGTAATTGTAGTAGAACATAATATGGACTTAATTAAGTGCGCTGATCACGTGATTGACTTAGGAATTGATGGCGGAGAAAAAGGTGGTGATTTGATTGTGCAAGGAACTCCAGAAGAGGTGGCTAAAAATAAAAAGTCTTACACTGCCGCTTATTTATCTGAGAAAATATAGATTTTGCATCAGGAATTTTCTGTTACCAGGTTTTTAGCTATAAAAACTGAGCAATTTATTGTTAAATAAATCACAAACATACTTTTAAATATGTTATGGCATGATGATTGACAATTAAATTATGTAATATATTTTTTAGAATTAAGTTTTGGTTGATTTGTTTTTAAAATCCGTCTTTTAGTTTAAAAAGACGGATTTTATATTTTTATAGACTTTTAATCAAATCACTCATTTTAGAAGTCAATGTTTTTCTGCTAAACTTTGATAAGCCTTTGGAATTTAAAGTTAAATGACCCTCCCTATATTCGCTGTAAAATAAGCCAATTTGTTTTTTAAGTTTTTCCTTTTCAGAATAATCAAAATAGCTCCCTGAATTGGTTTCCTCAATGATTTTTTCAACATCGCTATCTACAGGTCCAATTGCTAGTATTGGGCGTTTTGCTGCGAGATATTCAAATAATTTACCGGGTATAATAGCTTTCGTCTCAGGAAGATTCATCTCAATTAATAATAAAACCTGAGAATTATACTGTAATTGAATAGCTTTTTGATGCGACAAATAACCCAACGCTATACACTGATCCATTAACCCGTATTTTTGAATACTAATGAGTATCGCATCACTTACAGATCCAGCCAGTTGTATCAATAGATCTTTAGAAAACTCAGGGTTCTCTGAACATAGCTCAGACAAGGCTTCCCACAATACAATAGGGTTTCTATTACTTAGTAAAGTGCCTATATGCGATAAGGTAAATTTTATATCTAAATTAAGTTTAAAGTTATCGTTAGAATCGTATCCATTAGTGATAACTTCGATGGGGGTTTGGGTGATTTTTTGAAATTCCTTTTTAGTAGTTGCACTTGTTACGACAATATGATCTGCTTTTGTTAGCACTTCTGATTCTAAGGTTATATGTTTTTTTTGTGCTCTTTTGGCTAACCTAAGCGATTTATGATAATGAATGGTTGTCCAAGGATCTCGAAAATCTGCCACCCATTTAATTCCTGTTTCCTCTTTTAAAGATTTACCAATTAAATGTAAACTATGAGGAGGTCCTGAAGTAATAATAGCTTCTACATGATGATCAGCTATAAAATTTCTTAAAAAGTTAATAGAGGGTTTTACCCACCCAATTCTAGCATCTGGAATAAAAAAATTCCCACGAATCCATAAAAGAACTTTTTCTAAAACAGATTGTTTTTGCTTTGTTATAATTCCACTACTAACTTGGGTTATTTTCTTTTTTGAAAATAAATTTGCAAATCCATAAGGTTCTTTTATGGGAAACCGAATGATTTGAATACCTTCTGGCAGCTCAGAGCCAATAGATTCGTCTGTTATTGGATAATGAGGGTTATCGGGAATAAAAACAATGGGGTCAATTCCAAACTCTTTAAAATAAGTAACAAACTTAAGCCATCTTTGAACACCTGGACCACCAGCAGGCGGCCAATAATACGTAATTACAAGAACGCGCTTCATAACTTTTTATTCATTATTAAATGACCCTTTCTTTCTGCTCCTTTTATAAAAGCCTCCAGCAACTACCAGTAAAAATAATATACTACTAGCCAACGATATTCGACTGCCCATAGCGATAACTTGGGGTTCAAATTTAAATTCAATAGTATGAGTTCCCTTTGGAATCGTGAGCGCTCTCAAAATATAATTAGCTCTATAATGCTCCACTAAATCTCCATCTATATAAACATTCCAACCATCCGGGTAATACGCTTCAGAAAAAAGCGCTAATTGAGAAGTACCGGCAGTGGATTCATAAACTAGATGGTTTGGAGTATGATTTTTTAATTTGATGGTTGCTGTGGAATCTCGTTTAATAGCTTCTAGAGGTAGCTTATTGATAAATTCTTTATGAATTATGGCCGTTTTTTTAGTATCTAAACTATCTAACAATAATAATTCTTCATTGGCATTTTGAGCAATCAATACATTTTCTACGAACCAAGCAGCACCATTTGCGTATGGATTGCGTTGAGAAAAAGGTGTTCCATTTTTTCCTTGGGTAATAATGTATCGAACATTCATCATATTGAGTATCCCTATATCTCCTTTACTTAAGTAGAAGTTATTGAGATCTTGAATTCTCCCAGGTTTTGCCGCATGATAACCTCCTAGTGCATTATGATAATAACTCGCTTTTCCACTATTAAATGGACTTGAAATCACGTCGTACACTCTAAAATATGCAGTGTCCTTTAAAATTTCTATATCTGCGATGTTTTCTTGAAAAGGATGATCCATCATTCTAGATTTCACAAAATCATCGTTATTTACATATCTTCTGTCAACCCCCACCAAATCTAATACTATCAATATGGCAAACAAAGCAATAACAGTTCCTTCTTTTAATTTTGATTTACAATAAAACCATAAAATACCTGCTGATAACAAAACAAATATGAGGGATCTAAGGGCATCACTGCTAAACAATGTCATTCTATCTTCTTGCATAGCAGCGACAAACTTAGGACCTAAATCCTTCATAAAGTAAGTGTCATAAGGGCTTGTGAAATCAAATAAAGAAGATTTAAATAATATAAATATTGCGGTTAGACCAGCAGTAATTCCTGTGGCATACAACAACGCTTTTTTCTTTTTATCGGAGCCTTCAGAAGTAAACAAAAATTGTTGCAATCCAATAGTTGCTAAAATTGGCAATAACAACTCCAATAACACTTGTATCGAGGATACCGCTCTAAATTTATTGTACAACGGGATGTACTCAATAAAAAAGTCGGTAAGCAAACTGAAATTTTTTCCCCAAGACAAAAGCAAGCTTAGAGAAATTCCAGAAACCAACCACCATTTTAATTTATCATTAAATAAAAACAAGGATAAAACAGCCAAGAAAATAATGACAGCTCCTACATAAGCAGGTGCAGCAACTATCGGTTGATCTCCCCAATACATTGGAACTTGATTTAAAATCTGGTTGGCTTCTTGAGGTGAGGCTCCTAACTGCATAATAGCATCAAAAGATTTCGGATTTTCTGGTAAAGATTCGGAAGATCCTCCACCCATAAATCTAGGGATGTATAAATTAAAACTTTCTAACTTCCCATAACTATATTCTGTAATATAATCATAATCGAGCCCTTTATCAGCAGCTTTACTACTTCCGTCAGGGTTAATTGTTAATTCACTATTTCCTCGAGTAGAAGTAGCTGCATATTCTTTAGTAGCTAAAATATTAGTAGCATTGAGCCCTACTGCAATTATTACGGCGACGATTAGTATACCTACTGCCTTAAAAAAAATAGGCATTGTTTTATTTTTATAAGAATCAATAAGATGCACTATTCCGATGACGATAACTAGTAAAAGTAAATAATAGGTCATTTGAAAGTGATTCGCGACCAATTCTAAGGCCAAGGCTATTGTAGTCAATAAAAAACCCTTAAAGTAGTTCCCTCGCAAGGCTAATAAAATTCCACTTAAAACCAATGGCATATAGGCAATTGCATGCGCTTTAGCATTATGACCAACACCTAAGATAATAATCAAATAGGTAGAAAAACCAAAAGCTAAGGCCCCCATAAAAGCCAATTTATAGTTTAGTTTTAGCACTAAAAAAAGAATATAAATACCAATAAAGTACAAAAACAAATAATCAGCAGGCCTCGGTAAAAATCGCAAGCTTAGATCTAGTTTTTTTATATAATTGTGAGGATATTTTGCCCCTAACTGATAGGTCGGCATTCCACCAAATGCAGCATTGGTCCAATAAGTTTCATCACCAGTCGATTCTCTAAAATCGTTTTGTTGTTTTGCCATTCCAGTATATTGAACTATGTCACTCTGAAATATTTTTTTTCCCTGTAAAACTGGACTAAAATAAGCAAGGGATATAATTGCAAATAAAATAAACACCATGAGGTGAGGCAGGAACTTGTTTAATTGTTTCATCTGAATTTAAAAATATACTTGGGGAATTTATGAAAAAATGTGGAGTTCCTTTGGGATATCTGAAAAGAAGTTTTTAGAAGATCAGTCAAGTTCTTCAAAATCGATGTACTCTCCCACTTTTGATGTAGATGATTTCGTATTGGTTTTTAATGGGTCAATAGTAATTTTTCCTTCTTCATTTTTTTTAGCTTTTTCTTCTTGAAAAGAACCTCCACCAAAAGTATTCCCAAAACCCTTACTTGCTTTTTTAATCATATAGTTTAATAAGTAAGGTTTTAAAAACTTAAATAAAATTTTTAACCCATAGTATACCAAAAGTACTGTTAATACCGTTTCTAAAAAGGAATTCATATTCATATTTAATTACATTTCAAAAATACAAATAGATTGGATAATTTTGTAAAAACTACTATTAAATAAATGATAAATTATATCTTTGAATTTAACCAAACGATCTATGATTTTCGAGCGAAGTAAAATTTTATATCTTTTTTTATTTACATCGATTTCAGTATTTTCTCAATATACAGAAACGGTAAATTCTAATCGTCCTGGGTTTTCTCAGGGAGCCTTTTCTGTTGGAAAAAACATATTGCAATTTGAAGCTGGTTTTGGTATAGGAAATGAAGAACATTTACTTTTAAATAAAAAAACAGATGCTTTCATCATCGATTACAACGTCAGGTATGGAGTCTGGAAAGAAGAGCTAGAAATTAGTTTGATTGGTGCCTACCAATCAAATTCGATTACCTTAACTGACTCAGGCGCTACTTTTAAAGAACGTAATTTTACCTCGAATACCGTTGGCGCAAAATATTTATTCTTTGATCCTTATCGAAAAAAACAACTTGAAAAACCAAACCTATACAGTTGGAAGGCAAATAATGGCTTTAAGTGGAAAGACTTAATCCCTGCGATTTCCTTATATGCAGGAGCAAATTTTGATCAAGTAGACAACCCCATAACACACTTTCCAAATAATGGTATAACATTTTTTAATCCAGAATTAGAAACAGGTTTGGAAATAAGCCCAACAATAGCAATCGCAACCCAAAATAATTGGGGCCGTTGGGTATTTGTAATTAACCTGATCGGAGAACGTATTACATTGGATGAAAAATCGTATTCATACATCTTAACCTTAACACATGCCTTTACCGCAAAATTGTCAGCTTTTATTGAAACCCAAGGAATAAAAAGTGATTTTTATGCAGATCAACTAGTGAGAGGTGGTGCTGCCTTTTTAGTAAACAAAGATTTTCAGGTAGATGCCGCCTTTTTAGTCAATTTTAAGGACACTCCTTCGAGGCAATACGGGAGATTAGGGGTGTCATACAGGTTGGATATGCATAAAAAAGATGAGTATATCGAAGAAAAAGGGAAAGCTGGAAGAGCGGAAAAAAGAAAAGAAAAAAACAATATTAAAAAGAAGGAAAATAAACGAGTAGATCGTATTGATTTTGAAGATGGTGATGGTTTAAATTTGTAATTTTAGTCAATGATAGAAGTTAAAGAAATAAAAACAAAAAAAGAAATTTTACAATTCGTTAAATTTCCGTTTTCACTATATAAAAACTGTAAATATTGGGTTCCTCCTTTAACAAAAGATGAGTTGGAAACTTTAGACAAGACGAATAATCCGGTATTTAAAAATGCAGATGCTATTTATTATTTAGCATTTAAAAATAATAAAATAGTGGGCAGGATTGCGGCCATTATTAATCATATAGAAGTTAACGAGCAAAATAAAAAAAAGATTCGTTTTGGCTGGTTAGATATGGTAGACGATATTGAAGTAACCAAGGCCTTATTACAAAAAGTATATGCCGTTGGCAAACAACATAGCTTAGAATACGCAGAAGGTCCCGTCGGCTTTTCAAATATGGAAAAAGCGGGGATATTAACCTTTGGATTCGAAGAGTTAAATACGATGATCACATGGTACCAGTACCCATATTATGCAGAGCATTTAAAAAAATTAGGCTTTCAAAAACAAGCAACTTGGGTAGAATTTAGATTACTGAATCCATCGGAACACCTTCCAAAAGTTAAACGTTTTTCAAATCTTATCAAAGAAAAATACAATTTAGAAGTTGTCAGGTTCAAAAAGAAAAAAAACATATTACCTTATGTAGACGATATGTTTGGACTCCTCAATAAAACCTACAACACACTCCAAACTTTTGTTCCCATACAACAATATCAAATTGATCATTATAAAGACAAATACTTCAATTTTATTAATCCTGAATACATTACCTGTATTATGGATAAAAATAAAAAATTAATTGCGTTTTCCATTGTAATGCCCTCCTTTTCTAAAGCATTGAAAAAAGCTAACGGATCACTTTTCCCATTTGGCTGGTACCATTTAATGCGTGCACAACGTAAAAATGATACCGCAGCGTTCTACTTGATTGGTGTAGACCCTGAATACCAAGGAAAGGGAATTACTGCTCTCATATTTGATGAAGTAAGTGCAATTTTTAGACGAAAAGGTATTACACAAACCGAAACCAACCCAGAACTTGAAGAAAATGTAGCAGTGCAGCAATTATGGAAACATAATAGTCCTGTAAAGCATAAAGAACGAAGTACTTTTAGGATAGATTTATAATACTCATGAAATCATTTTTTTTACTTAACTATTCATTAGCCATTCTGCTACTCTTTTCTTGTAAAACAACATCATCTTTGCCAGATCCGTTATCTGCTGGTTGGAATGGGGAAAAAGTTTGTGAAAAAATTGAAGAAAATAAAATGCAACGAATTTTAAAATGCACTTTTAAACCTGGAGTAGGTCATGAGCGACACCATCATTTACCGCACTTTGGCTATACCCTAGCAGGAAGTACTTTTAAAATTAAGGATACCTCAGGCGTACGAGTTGTTAACGTGAAAACCGGAAGTTATTTTAACAACGAGTCGATTGAATGGCACGAAGTGATAAATATTGGTGACAGCACTGCGGTATTCCTTATTATTGAACCTAAGTAACTATTCTCCCATGGCGGCCGCAACTGCTGCTGAAAGCCTTTTGTAGGTTCCGTTTTCTAGGCGGTCTCGTATGGCATTAAAAGCTTCTAAGGTTTTTTCTACATCATCTAAAGTATGAGATGCAGTAGGAATCATACGTAATAAAATAAGTCCTTTTGGTATCACAGGATACACTACTATAGAACAAAATATACCATGATTTTCACGTAAATCTTTTACTAAAGCCATAGCCTCAGGAATAGAACCCTTAAGATAAACCGGAGTAACACAACTTTGAGTCGTCCCGATGTCAAAACCTTGTTTTTTTAAACCTCCTTGCAATGCGTGTACATTTTCCCAGAGCTTATTTTTAAATTCTGGCATGGTACGTAGCATTTCCAAACGTTTTAATGCGCCTTCCACCAATTGCATTTGTAATGATTTTGCAAACATTTGGGATCTAAGATTGTATTTTAGATAGGTGATGATTTCGTCGTCAGCAGCAATAAAAGCACCAGTACTAGCCATCGACTTTGCAAAAGTTGCAAAATATACATCAATATCGTCTTGAACACCCTGTTCTTCTCCGGCACCAGCACCCGTTTTACCTAGGGTTCCAAAACCGTGGGCATCATCAACAAACAATCTGAAGTTATATTTTTTCTTGAGCGCTACTATTTCCTTTAGTTTTCCTTGTTCTCCGCGCATACCAAACACACCTTCGGAGATTAATAAAATTCCACCACCAGTTGATTTTGCCATTTTAGTAGCTCTTTGTAAGTTTTTTTCAATACTTGCCAAATCGTTATGTTTATAGGTGAAACGTTTCCCCATGTGCAGCCTAACACCATCAATGATACAGGCATGCGCATCGACATCGTATACAATAATATCGTCTTTAGATACCAACGCATCAATCGTTGAAACCATCCCTTGATACCCAAAGTTTAGAAGATAAGTAGCTTCTTTATTTACAAATTCTGCTAATTCATTTTGCAACTGTTCATGCAAATCAGTGTGTCCACTCATCATTCTTGCTCCCATGGGATACGCCGAACCGTATTTAACAGCAGCTTCAGCATCTACTTTTCTAACCTCAGGGTGATTAGCCAATCCTAAGTAATCATTAATACTCCAGGTAATAACATCTTTTCCTTGGAATTTCATATGATTTGAAATTGGACCTTCTAATTTTGGAAAGACAAAATAGCCCTCAGCTACTTCAGCCCATTTACCAAGTGGTCCTTTGCTTTTGTATATTTTATCGAATAAATCTTTCATCAACTTAAAATTAAGGATTACAAAAATACTATTTTTTTAGCATGATAAAAGACATGCAGACAAAAAAATTATAAAATAAACTACTGTAATTAGTAAATTTTTTGGTGTGTAAAATTTATTTCACGTAATGTATTTCAGCTTCTTTTGATTTATTTTTTTCCATAAACCCCTGTTGTTTCATCCATTCATTACTGTAAACCTTGCTCATATATTTTGAACCATGATCGGGAAATATAACTACCACGACGCTTTCCTCGTTAAAAACCCCCTCCGCATTTAATTGTTTGAGTCCTTCCAATGCTGCACCGCTTGTATATCCAACAAATAAACCTTCTTTACTTGCAATTTCTCTTGCTGAATGAGCACTTTCTTCGTCCGTGACTTTTACAAATCGATCTATTTTATCAAAATCTGTCGCCGAAGGAATTAAATTTTTTCCCAATCCTTCGATTCGATAGGGGTAAATTTCGTTTTCATCAAACTCTCTTGTTTCATGATATTTCTTTAGAACAGATCCATAGGCATCAATTCCTATAATTTGAATATTTTCATTTTGTTCTTTTAAATATTTCGCAGTACCAGAAATAGTTCCTCCTGTCCCACTACAAGCGACTAGATGCGTAATTTTACCTTCCGTTTGGTTCCAAATTTCAGCTCCTGTTGAATTGTAATGAGCCTCTACATTCAGCTCATTAAAATATTGATTAATATAGATAGAACCTTCAATTTCTTTGTGAAGCCTTTTCGCAACTTCATAATAAGATTTAGGATCTTCAGCTGGAACATGCGCTGGGCACACATAGACCTCTGCTCCCATTGTTTTAAGCATACCAATTTTGTCAGGTGAAGATTTTGAGCTAACTGCAAGAATACATTTGTAGCCCTTGATAATACTGACCATTGCTAGACTAAAACCGGTATTACCACTGGTAGTTTCAATAATGGTATCCCCTGGCTTTAAAACACCTTTTTTTTCTGCTTGTTCAATGATGTAAAGTGCTATTCTATCTTTGGTCGAATGACCAGGATTAAAACCCTCAACTTTAGCAAAAAAACTTCCTTGAAATTGAGAAACAATCTTATTAAGTTTAATCAAGGGTGTATTACCAACTAAACCTAATACGTTATCGTAGACATTTAAATTTTTGTTCATATGAGGGATATTTTTTAAAAAAAAAATGATAAAAATATCTTATCTTTTAAGTGTCCAAATTTACGATAAAAAAACTAATTACTTATTTATCCCTTCTAAATCTAATAAAAAAGAATAGGATCTCGCATACTTCTTGAGTGCATTAAATCTCCCTGAGGCACCGCCATGACCTGCTTCCATATTTATGTGGAGTAACAATAAATTAGCATCGGTTTTCATATCTCTCAATTTAGCGACCCATTTTGCAGGTTCCCAATATTGCACTTGCGAATCATGAAGCCCAGTAGTCACTAACAGATTAGGATAATCTTTTACCGCTACTTGGTCGTAAGGTGAATACGAAGTCATATAATCGTAGTATTCCTTTTGATTAGGGTTTCCCCATTCATCATACTCCCCGGTAGTCAGTGGAATAGAATCGTCTAACATGGTCGTAGTTACATCAACAAAGGGAACTTCAGCAACAACACCATTATAAATTTCTGGAGCCATATTGGTAATTGCTCCCATTAGTAATCCCCCCGCAGATCCTCCGTTGGCGTAAAGGTGCTTTGATGAGGTATAGTTGTTGTCGATCAAATATTTTGAAACATCAATAAAGTCTGTAAATGTGTTCTTCTTTTTTAACAATTTACCATCCTCATACCAAGATCTCCCGAGGTACTCACTTCCTCTAACATGAGCAATTGCAAAAATAAATCCTCTGTCCAACAAACTCAATCTTACTGATGAGAAATAAGGATCCACCGTGCTTCCATAGGATCCGTAAGCATAGAGCAATAAGGGTGTTTTTCCATTCATCTTCATTCCTTTTTTATAAACCATCGATACGGGTATTTTGGTACCATCTGATGCAGTAGCCCATATTCTTTTAGATTCATAATTGTTTTTATTAAATCCTGTCCCCAAGACCTCTGTTTCCTTTAAAACAGTTTGTTCTTGAGTAGCCATGTTAAAGTCAATAATAGAGGAAGGAGTTATTAAAGAGTTATAAACATACCGTAACACCTTAGAATCAAATTCAGGATTAACAGAAACAAAGGCTGTATACGTCTCATTATCAAAAGGTAAATAATACGAGTCGGTACCATTCCATGGAACCACTTTTATCTTATTTAAACCATTTGAACGTTCACTAACTACATAGTAATCCTTAAAAATATCAATATCCTCTAACAAAACATCCTCGCTGTGAGAAATCATTTCTTCCCAATGATCCATCGTGGTCGTATCGTCTGAGGTTTTCATTAATTTAAAATTACTAGCTCCATCTTTATTGGTTAAAACATAAAAAGAATCATCATAATGCGCTATGGAATATTCTAGACCTCTAACTCTAGGTTGAAAAATCTTAAAATCTTCAAAAGGAGTATCGGCATTTAAAATTCGATATTCGGAAGTCAAAGTACTGTAACTACCAATAACGATAAACTTTTTAGACTTTGTTTTGTAAACGAAAGTTCCAAAAGTATCATCCGCTTCTGTAAAAACAAGTACATCACTAAGTGATGAAGTTCCTAATCGATGTCTAAATATTTTATTGGAACGCAGGGTTTGTTCGTCTTTTTGTGTATAAAATAAGGTACTACTATCATTCGCCCATGTAGATCCTCCAGTGGTAAGTGGAATACTTTCCTCTAAAATTTTGTCGGTCAATAAATCTTTAACATAAATGGTATATTTTCTACGACTTACCGTATCGACTCCAAAAGATACCTTTGTGTTGTCAGGACTAACACTTAAGCCCGATAAATTGAAATACGAATGGCCCTCAGCCATTTTATTGACATCAAAAAGCAATTCTTCAACGGCCTCTAAGCTGTCTTTTTTTCGGGTATAAATTGGATAATCCTTCCCTTTTTCAAATTTTGTAATGTAATAATACCCATTAAATTTATAAGGAACAGATTCATCATCTTCCTTAATTCTACTTTTCATTTCTTCAAATAAATTTTTTTGAAAATCTTTAGTATGTTCGGTCATCCGATCGTAATAATCGTTTTCACGCTCCAAATAATCAATTACTTCCTCATTGTCGCGGTCGTTTAACCAATAGTAATTATCAATTCGAACCTCACCATGTTTTTCTAGATGTTTTTCAATTTTATCTGCCTTGGGGGCTTGTATTTCCATAGTCGATTTTGATATTTCTTTGTCCTTACAAGAAGTAACAAAAATAAGTGTTAGGAACGAAAAAATTAACGTTTTTTTCATTATGAATTAATAGATTGGTTTGCTGACAATATACTAATTTTGTTTCAAATTAATTTAAAAATCATGTTTGGAGATTTAAAAGGAATGATGGGCAAACTTAAAGAAGCTCAAGCGAAGGTAACCGCAACGAAACAACGTATGGACACGGTCCTCATAGACAAAAAAAGCAATGATGGTTTAATAAATGTAACCATTACTGCGAATAGAGAACTAAAAGGTATTGAAATTGACGATCGCTTATTGGAAAATAAAAAAAAATTAGAGGAATCTTTAATTTCAATTTTGAATAAGGCTATCGATCAAGCTACAACAATACATGAAAAAGAAGTTGCTGCGGTTGCGAGTGAGGGAATGCCAAAAATACCTGGAATGGATTTGTTTTAGTATTCATAATTAGCAAGCACATCAAGAACAATACGGTGCATTTCTGGAGTATAATCTAAATGGGTAACCATTCGGAGTTTCCCTTGCCCCATATCACTTATTTGTAGGTTTTTATGGAGCATATCGTTTATAAACCGATCGTTAGAAATTTCGTCTATTAAATTAAAAATAACAATATTCGTTTCGGTAGGCTCTACTTTCTTGATATAGGGCAACTTTTGGAGCGTATGGGCAATTTCAGACGCTTTTTGATGATCCTCGGATAATCTCTCTACATGATGGTCTAGGGCATACAATCCTGCAGCAGCCATAAAACCAACTTGTCGCATCGCTCCACCAAGTATTTTACGTACTCTGATTGCACGTGCCATTAGGTCATTATTTCCTAATAAAATGGTACCAAGCGGAGTTCCAAGTCCTTTGCTTAAACAAACCGATATCGTATCAAATATTTTTCCATAGCTGTTTGGGTCTTCTTTTTTAGCAATCAAAGCATTCATGAGTCTTGCACCGTCTAAATGCAAGCCCAAACCATAATGGTCACACAAATTCCTTACTTTTTTAAACTCTTCAAAATCATAACAAGCACCTCCGCCTTTATTGGTAGTATTTTCTAAACAAACTAAGGTCGTATTGGGAGTGTGATAATTTGAAATTGGACTGATCCCTTTTTCAATTGCTGAAGCAGTCATCATTCCTCTATGACCATCAATTAAATTACAAGTAACCCCACTATTAAAAGCAACACCTCCGGCTTCGTAATTATAGACATGTGCCCACTTATCGCAAATTAGTTGATCTCCTGGTTGGGTATGTAATTTTATGGCAGCCTGATTAGACATGGATCCAGTCGGAAAAAAAAGTGCTGTATCCATACCAAACATTTCAGCAAATCGATGCTCTAATTTATTGACTGTTGGATCTTCTTTATACACATCATCTCCAGTGGGTGCCTTGATGATGGCTTGCAACATTCCTTCCGTTGGTTTGGTGACCGTATCACTTCGTAAATCTATAATCATTGGGAGTTCTTTATATTTCAATAGATTTTTTTTAAATCCAATCCTTTTAAAATTATTTTTACCTCAAAATTAAGATTTTTGAACTTAGATTCATTGTTAATTGATATAAATTAAAACTTTTTTAGCATTAAAAGATAAGTCTTTATCAAACTGATCGCTAGACTGCTTTAATTCATTAAACATGGAGCGCTACCAATAGGGCTTCCATCTGGTATTTTTGGAACTTCGTATATCTTAAATCTCTCAGGATATTTTCTAAAACTAATTAGCTCTCTAATTAATTGATTGTTAAAAGTAGATTTGTTTGATTTTAGCATAGTAAATAGTGTATCTAAAGTTTCATTGGCAATTGATTTGACTTGCGGTGAAGCTTGATCGGTGGCGGTTAAATTTAGTACGTTTTGAAAAACGCTGTATTGAACAGTGTGGGCGATTTCTGTTTCATACGAAGTTTTAGTTTTTACAGTAAACGTATGTTTGATTAACTGACTTAAAACTTCATTTAAACTTAAATTAGACTTCGATAGGGCATGCTGTTCCACCAACCTGTTTGCTCTTTCTGCATTTAGTAATAATCTTAATGTCATGTTACTTGCGGTTGCTGCGGGTCCTAAACTATTAAAAGCAACATTAGTGTTACTTTTAAAAGATTCTCTAGTTCTTTCATAGCCCATCGCTCTAGGGGGGAATAGTTCAAGAATTCGCTGTGGAATTTTTAAGGTCTTGACCTCTAGTGTGTGCATAATTTCATTCAATGCGGCTTCTTGTTTTTCCTTTGAAATAATTTGAACAACAATCCCGGAAGCTCCTTTTACAGCATAGGTATAATCAAGCCCCCCTATAGATTTTATGGCTGCCTCTGTTTGGTATCGGTGATAAAAGTATAACGGAACAAACACATCTTCAAGTTTTGATAAAGGTTCTCCACTTTTAATATTGTCTATGGAAAAATTTTCAATGGCTTTTTTTCGTACTGCTAAAACATTTTTTAATTCTTCAGTGGCAGTCGTACCATTATCCCAAAGATGTGCTTTGGCGTGGGCACCTCCTTGGGGCCGTGCATCAGCATCCGAAATATAATGTAACCCATCAGAAAATGCCTCCATCAATAATTTGGACAAATAGCTTTTCTCTGATTGATCGCCAGGAATATCACTATAGGAATACGCTACCGTAACTTTGTCCCATTCTCCTATTCCGGTTGCATAGGCTTCCGAAAAATCAATTTCATCCTTTTTTAAGGTAATCTTTGGATGCGGATAATCCATAACACTTGCGCGGCTATTTGTACTTGCAGCAAAGTTGTGCGCAAAACCTAGGGTATGGCCTACTTCATGAGCTGAAAGCTGACGTATTCTTGCCAAGGCAAGTTCTAACATTGGCTGATAATTTTGATCATCATTTTCGAAGGGTCGATTCATCAAAGCTTGTGCAATAAGAAAGTCTTGCCTGATCCTTAAGCTACCTAGACTTACATGTCCCTTTATAATTTCACCGGTACGAGGATCATTGATGGAGCCTCCATAGCTCCAACCTCTTGTAGATCGATGAACCCATTGTATAACGTTGTATCGAACATCCAAGGGGTCTGCATCTGGTGGCAACATTTTAACTTGAAAAGCATCTTTATAACCAATTGCATCAAAAGCTTGATTCCACCAACTTGCGCCCTCTAATAAGGCAGAACGAATGGGTTCTGGAGTTCCAGGATCTAAGTAATAAACGATCGGTTCAACCGCTTCTGAAAGTTTTAGATTTGGATTTTTTTTATGCAATCGATGTCTGTAAATAAATTGTTTTTTAATGGGTTCCCAAACTGGGGTAGAATAGTCCATATAAGACATTGGAAAAGAACCTGATCTCGCATCAAAAATTCTAGGACTGTAATTATCATCTGGTAATTCTATAAAACCAATATGCTGTCTTATTGTAATTGAATTAGCATCTGGTGCGACTGTTACTATTTGTCTCCCTTTTGGATCCCCAACAAAAGTTAGTAGGGATTCAAATTCAACATTTTTTGGAAATGCCTTGGTGTTTTCTAGCCATAATACATTTCGTGATTTATCAAGTTTATAGGTTCCTTGGTTATTATTTTTTAGTCTTTTAGCCACATGGTGGGCATCCCTAAGTAAAAAAGGAGTTAAGTCGATGAGGTGTTTTTCATTTTTGGTCTCTTTAATCGGAAAGCCAAAAATGATTGACGTTGCAAACGCTTCTTCAATCGATTTTTTTTCAAATTCATTATCGGAAATTGCTCTAAATTTTTGATTGGGCTGTAGCAATAATATCTTATTACCACTTTTAATGAATTTTACTACAACACCGTCCCCTATCTGTCCTCGATCTAGACCAATATCATTCGAACCGATACCAGAGGCTAAAAAATGAGTATATAAAAACTCTTTGTTTAGCTGATCTACTTCCAGGTATATTTTACCTTCTGTAGGTGAATAGTGAAAATTAAAATAACCATTGTATGATTTTAAATCCTTTTCTTCTTCGATGAATTGGGCTGAAAGTGAAGATATATTGAATAAAACAACTAAACAAAGTAACGTGTATTTCATAAAAAAATATTTTTTTAAAGCTATAAAAAATATTGGAATTTTCTTTTAGGATGAATTGTTAAATTCTATTTTTACCAGAAGTTAATAACAAAAAATACCGATACTTCGGAACTATTATGATTACACTTGATCAAATAAAAGATCTTAAGGAGCGCCTGGATGCGTTAAGGAGGTATCTTTGACCTTGCTGGAAAAAAGATTGAAATAGCGAACGACGAAGAAAAAACGTACGACCCCAACTTCTGGAACCAGCCTAAAGATGCTGAAATTTTTATGAAGTCACTTCGTACCAAGAAAAAATGGATTTCAGATTTTAATAAGGCGTTATCCATTACAGAAGACACAGAGGTCCTCTTCGAATTTTTTAAAGAAGGAGAAGGTACTGCCGAGCAATTAGAAAATCGTTTTAACGATGCTTTGGAATCCGTTGAATCCCTAGAGTTTAGAAACATGCTAAGCGATGAAGGGGACCAACTCAGTGCGGTGTTACAAATAACAGCTGGTGCGGGTGGTACTGAAAGTTGCGATTGGGCAGAGATGCTCATGCGTATGTACTTAATGTGGGCAGAAAAACATCAATTAAAAGTAAAAGAACTCAATTTTCAATCAGGAGATGTCGCTGGAATTAAAACAGTAACCCTAGAAATAGAGGGTGAATATGCTTTTGGTTGGCTAAAAGGTGAAAATGGTGTTCATCGATTGGTTCGTATCTCTCCTTTTGACAGCAATGCAAAAAGGCACACCAGTTTTGCCTCTGTTTATGTATATCCTATGGCAGATGAAACGATCGAAATAGACATTAATCCCGCAGATATTTCTTGGTCATTTGCAAGAAGCGGTGGCGCCGGTGGACAAAACGTAAATAAAGTCGAGACGAAAGCCATTCTAACTCATGAGCCTACCGGAATCATGATCCATAACTCTGAAACTAGATCGCAGTTAGAAAATCGTGAAAAAGCAATACAAATGCTGAAATCGCAATTGTATGAAATTGAATTGCGAAAACAACAGAGCCACCGCAATGAGATTGAAGCAAATAAAAAGGCTATCGAGTGGGGTTCGCAGATACGGAACTATGTTTTACACCCTTATAAATTAATTAAAGATGTTCGAACTGCTCATGAAACGGGTAACGTTGATCAGGTTTTAAACGGAGAAATCGATAGTTTTTTGAAGGCTTACTTAATGAGTCAAGGACAAGAAGAAAAAAACAATGAATTATAAAAAAAGCAGCTAATTTTGGGATTAGCTGCTTTCAGTTAAAAATTATACTACTTCTTTCGCTTTTAATTTTTTCCTTCCCAAACTTCTAATGATTTGGTGTTTAAGGCAACATAATCGGTATTTCCAGCTTCTTTTGCAAGTGCTAAGGATTTCTTTGCAGCTTTTACAGCGCCTTTCTTATCTCCCGATTTAGCGTATATTAAAGACTGTTGTCTATAATACCAAAATGCAGGGTTTTCTCTCATTTCAATGGCTTTATCAATCCAATTTTTTGCTTTATTAATATCTTTATCAGCATTCAAATAATAGACCGCTGCACTGTAATAATCACCGGCGTTAGGACCTCCCATAACTGATGCAATACTTTCGGTTACTTGGGCGTCTGTAAATAACGAAATGGGGACACCAACATACACGTTGTCCCACAGAAACCCTAACGTTGTAGAATCGTTTGTGATCGAGTCAAATGAGATGGTAAAGGTTTCTACCTTCACAGGCATGGTGATTACATTTGCTTTTACAGAAGCTACTACTTTTTCAGTATCCCATTCAGAAGGAACTCCCCAATTGGAACTCTCCGCATAAAAATACACCTCCCAAGATTGCGCATTTGGTTTGGTATAAATAGCATAGGTTCCGGCCTTCACTACTTTAGAGCCTATTTTTACATCCTTATCAAAACTAATCGTAGTATTTTTATTAGCACCTGTCCTCCACATTTTTCCGTATGGAACCAACGCTCCAAATATTTCTCTTTCACGCATCGAAGGCCTTGAATAAGAGAGTTCTAAACTCGTAAGTCCTACCGTTTGTATTACCGTTTGAGAGGTGCTGGGTTGTGGTGTTGTTATCTGTGCGTTTACTGAAAATGTCAGCGTACATATTACTACTAATAAAATAAGTTTTTTCATTTTTTTCATTTTTAATTATACTTTTTCGAATTACAAAACTAAACAAACAGAACATAATTAATTTAGTTTATTAATTTTTTTGCAAAAAAATAACAAATTAATCAGTTCACATTCAACTCGAAAAAAGAGAAAAAAAATAGTTGAAGTTTTGAAGTCTGTTTAAACATTTTTTTAGCATCTTGCAAGGTGATTATTTTATATTAAACACAGATATCATGAAGATTTATTTCCCTATCCTACTCGTAGTAATGGCTTTAACAAAAAGTGCTGATGCTCAGGATTTAACTATAGATGGACAATTTCAAGAGTTGATTAAAAAATCCAATAGTTATAAAGGACATAAAGTTGTTAAAAAGGAAAAAATTTATACCCTACGCAGCAATGTAGCCGATTCGGTTCGATATTTTAAACAAGAAATAAACACACTCCATTCAGAAAAGGAACTTCAGGACTCCCAAATAAAGGAACTTAGTGATGAATTAGAAAACACCAAAAAAGAATTGGTTATCTATATAGACAAAGAAAAAGTAATTCATGTTTTAGGAGTATCCATTCATAAATCTACTTATAATTTTTTTGTGTTTTTTAGCCTTGGTTTTTTATTGCTAAGTATCGTTATTTTATTTTTTCGCTATAAAAATAGCTTTAACGTAATAAAAGCTACCAAAGAAAAATTGGAAGAAACCGATCAAGAATTCGAAAATTTTAGACAACGATCGCTAGAAAGAGAACAAAAAACTAGAAGACAACTTCAGGACGAAATAAATAAAAACAAAGGTTAAATTAATCCAACCTTGTAATTTTTGCTCCTATCGCACGCAATCGCGCATCGATATTTTCATACCCTCGGTCTATTTGTTCAATGTTCTGAATTACACTGGTTCCATTGGCTGATAATGCAGCAATTAATAAAGAGATTCCCGCTCTTATGTCTGGTGATACCATGGTGGTTGCCTTAAGTGGATACTCAAAGTTATGCCCGATGACCGTAGCACGGTGAGGATCACAAAGAATAATCTTAGCACCCATATCGATGAGTTTGTCGACAAAGAAAAGACGACTTTCAAACATTTTTTGGTGAATAAGCACACTCCCCTTTGCTTGGGTTGCAATCACCAATACAATGCTCAATAAGTCAGGAGTAAAACCTGGCCATGTAGCATCGGAAACCGTTAATATTGAACCGTCAATATAACCCTGAATTTTATAACTTTCTTGCTGAGGAATGTAAATATCATCTCCTACTTTTTCTAACGTAATTCCCAATTTTCTAAAGGTTTCAGGAATTAAACCAAGATTTTCCCAGCTAACATTTTTAATGGTAATTTCACTTCTAGTCATTGCAGCTAATCCTATCCAACTTCCGATCTCTATCATGTCTGGTAAAATTCTGTGCTGACAACCTTGTAACGACGTTACACCTTCTACAGTCAATAAGTTGGAACCGATTCCATTAATTTTCGCTCCCATAGAAACCAACATCTTACACAGTTGTTGAAGGTAAGGCTCACAAGCTGCATTGTAAATGGTGGTGGTTCCTTCAGCTAAAACAGCAGCCATTAATATATTTGCGGTACCAGTAACCGATGCCTGATCCAATAGCATGTAGGTGCCTTTGAGTCCCTTAGGAGCTTCAACACCATAAAAACACTCTTCTTTATTGTACCGAAAAGTAGCACCTAATTTTATAAAACCTTCGAAGTGGGTATCAAGCCTTCTACGTCCGATTTTATCACCTCCTGGTTGTGGAATAAATCCTTTACCAAATCTGCTTAATAAAGGACCTACTATCATGATGGATCCACGTAAAGAACTGCCTTCCTCTTTAAATCGCTCAGACTCAAGATAATTCAAATCCAATTGATCAGCTTTAAAAGAATACGATCCTTTTCCCAATTGTTGGATATTAACTCCAAGATTGCCTAAAATTTCAATTAATTTATTGACATCACGTATATCGGGTACATTGTTAATGACAACTTCTTGGTCTGTAAGCAATACCGCACACAAAATTTGTAACGCTTCATTTTTTGCACCTTGAGGTATAATTTCTCCTTTTAATTTACAACCCCCTTCAATACGAAATGATCCCATAAAAATTGTTAATTTGATTCTATTACGCAATAAGAACCTTTAGTTAATGGCTATTATTGTTTAATGATTAATATTTTTTTCTAACTCTCACTTTATTGTTTTTATAATTTTTTTGATGCTTCTTTTGACCATAGGTTTTCTTGTTTTTAAGAATTGTCATTGCATCTAATAGTTGTTCTTCGGAGTCTTTAAGATTAAGTTTTCCCTCTGAAAGCTCATATAAATGATTAAAAATCACGTCATCTTCAACGGTATCTTTGTTCCAATTCAAAAAGCATTTTTTCATGTGGTTCGCAATGGTAATCACCAAGGCTTCTTTTTTATCGCCTTCTTCCCAACTGTTAGCAACATCAATCATTCGCTTGATATTATTACCATAAAATCGGTATTTGGGGAAGTTTTGAGGATAATTCAGTGACTCTGGTCGTTCTTGAAGCTCTTCTTTTTTGGGAATTGGATATGGAGAATCAACGTCCAATTTAAAATCAGAAATAATAAATAGCTGATCCCAAAGTTTGTGTTGAAAATCTGGAACATCGCGTAAATGCGGGTTTAAGTTACCCATAACTGCAATAATACTATTGGCAACTTTGTTTCTTTCTTCTTTGGATTCTCTGGAAATAGCAAAATCTACCATTTTTTGAATATGTCTACCATATTCAGGTATAATAAGTTTTAGTCTCTCCGAATTGTACTCTATGTGATCTATCAAAATTTTTGGATAAAATTGTAGTTTAGTGTGCTACAAGGTGAATTAATTTGTGAAGTAATCTAATACTGAGTGCAAAATACTAATTTTATAAAGAAATTACTCCTTCCACTTTAGAAACTTTTTTATATTTTTCAATTACCGCATCTGGCGATTTCATTTTCACTTTAATCGACACACTGGTATAGGTGCCTTTGGAGGAGTTTCTTTTTGTGATTTCTGCATTGGCATTGGCAAATATAGCCTCAATAGTTGCAATTTTTGATTCGTTGGAAGGAACGATAAATTTGTACAAGTAAAGGGCTGGCCATTGCGTGTCGTTTTTTAAACTCTTTTTTAATTTTTTATAGAAAGCCGCTGTATCTTTTTCGCTACGCATTGTATATTTATTACGGATTACAAATATAGGGTTTCGCTATCAATAATTATTTACGTTATTTGCATAATATCTTTTAACATGCCCAAAAAAATAGTCATCACTGGTGGACCAGGAACTGGAAAAACTTCTCTGATATCTTTTTTAGAAGAAAAGGAATACCAATGCCAAAATGAAATTTCGAGACAGGTAACGCTGGAAGCCCAAAAAAAGGGGATCGATCAACTATTTCTTTCAGACCCCATCCTGTTTAGCCAGCAGTTGTTGGAAGGGCGTTTAAAACAACATCAGGAAGTGAGTCATTTTAAAAAAAACCTATTGTTTTACGATAGAGGATTGCCCGACATTCCGGCTTATCTAAATTTTACAAAGGTTTCCTATCCCGATAGTTTTGATACGACCTGCCAAACTTATCGCTACGATACCGTTTTTTTACTCCCTCCGTGGAAAGCTATTTATACTCAAGACAATGAACGCTACGAAACTTTCGAGGAAGCCGAAAAAATTCACAATTTTTTAATTCATAGCTACCAAAAGTATGGCTATAAAATCATTGAGGTTCCTTTTGGGACCCTAAAAGAACGCATGCATTTTATGATCACTTATTTAGCACCATAAGTTTTGAAAAATCCGCATCAAATATTAGAAGAATATTGGGGACACCCACAATTTCTAGCCAAACAGGAAGAAATTATTACAACGGTCATCAACGGGAGAGACACCATTGGTTTGTTGCCTACTGGCGGGGGGAAATCTGTTTGTTTTCAAATACCAGCGATTGCCAAAGAGGGAATTTGTATTGTTGTCTCACCACTGGTTGCACTGATGGAGAATCAGGTTAGTACGTTAAAAAACAAGGGGATTAAGGCCTTAAGTATACCCGGAGGAATCTCGTTTCAAAATTTAAATATCTTGCTGGACAATGCCCTTTACGGAAATTATAAATTTTTATATTTATCACCAGAGCGTTTAAACCAAGAATTGGTTCAAAATTATATCAAGCAAATGGATGTCAATCTTTTTGCAATTGATGAAGCCCATTGTATTTCGCAATGGGGAAATGATTTTAGGCCCTCTTATAAAAATTGCAATATTCTAAGAACTTTTCACCCACTAGTTCCTATGATTGCCTTGACTGCTACTGCAACACCCGAAGTAGTGTCTGATATCGTAGTCCAACTAAAATTAGAAGATCCAGCCATCCTAAAAAGTTCTTTTTCTCGAAAAAACTTAGCTTATAAAGTACAATACCAAGAGGATAAAATTTATAAAATAGAACAGCTCCTTAAAAATAAAAAGGACTCCTCCATCGTCTATGTAAGGAGTCGTAAAAAAACAGTTGAAATTAGTGATCAACTCAACAGTTTGAATATTAAAAGTCAATTTTTTCATGGCGGAATTAGTTCAGAGGATAAAAAAAATAGATTGAATGATTGGCTTCAAGGTAAAATTACGGTCATGGTTGCCACCAATGCTTTTGGTATGGGAATCGATCACCCCGAGGTTCGTTATGTTTTTCATACTCAATTACCAGAGAGTATCGAAAGTTATTTCCAAGAAGCCGGTAGAGCCGGTAGGGATGGCAATTATTCAACGGCAATGATCCTTTATAATGATTACGACAAGATTTTAATTAAAAAACAATTTTTAGACTCGAGACCCACTACCGATCAGATAAAAAGTTTGTACCGCTCCTTGTGCAATTTTTTTCAAATACCTTATGGCGAAGGTGAATTTTCAAGTCATAGTTTTAATTATTTGGAATTTTGCAAACACTACCATCTAAATACCTTAACTACTTACAATGGGCTTACCGCCCTGGAACGATTGGGAGTGATTCAACTCTCCAAACAATTTGGACGAAAGTCTATTCTGAAATTTAAAATTAGTTCTGAAAAACTCATCAAGTATTTAGACCAACATCCGTCGATTGCTATCATAGGTAAGACTATTTTAAGAATGTATGGAGGTATTTTTGAGACTCCTACTTCGGTTCGAATTGAATTAATTGCCTCCAAAACAGGGCAGTCGGTAAACACCATCATAAAAGCACTCGAAAAGATGGAAAAAGAAGGAGTCTTGGAGTTAAAACTATTTCATACCGATGCGACCATTACCTTTATTGTCCCGAGAGAAGATAAAAAAACAATCAATCGCGTTTCCAAACAGTTGCTCGCCTTGAATCATAAAAAAGAAAATGAGGTAAATTCTGTTTTAAAATTCGTGAGTAACACCACTGCCTGTAAAAGTGTACAATTACTTAGGTATTTTGGAGAATTAGATGCCGAAAACTGTGGAATTTGCTCGGTATGTGCCCCCCAAGAGAAAACACCTAGCAAAGAGGAACTAAAAATCATTGCAAAAAAAATTGTACAACTACTCGAAGAAAAAGAAATGACCTCTAGAATCATGACAGAAAAACTTACTTTTACAGAGCCTAAGGTGGTTTTTGTGCTCCGAAAATTAATGGATGCGGGGACGCTAAAAATAAATACTAAAAATGAATACTATTTAAATTAATGAGAGATTTAAGAATTGTTTTTATGGGAACTCCCGACTTTGCAGTGGGTGTGCTTCAAAAATTAGTAAGGAGTACATATCAAATTGTAGGGGTTATTACTGCACCCGACAAACCAGCAGGGCGAGGTCGAAAATTAAAGCCTTCTGCTGTTAAAGAATATGCTTTATCCCATCAATTACCGCTTTTACAACCCACCAATTTAAAAGAAGATTCCTTTTTAGAGCAATTAAAAAATTTAAATGCCAATCTTCAAATCGTGGTCGCTTTTAGAATGTTGCCCAAATCAGTATGGAAGTTGCCTAGCTATGGTACATTTAATTTACACGCCTCTTTATTGCCCCAATACAGAGGTGCTGCACCTATTAATTGGGCTATTATAAATCGGGAGAAAAAAACAGGGGTTACTACCTTTTTTATTGATGATGCCATCGATACTGGTAACATTATTTTAAAAGAGGAAATTCCCATTCGTGATCGGTCTACGATTGGAAGCCTCTACGACACTTTAATGAATTCTGGAGCAGATCTGGTTCTTGAGACAGTGGCCTTGATTGAGCAAGGCAAGGAAGCACCCATTCAACAAAGCAATCTTGAGAATTTAAAAATGGCTCCCAAACTAAATAAAGAAAATACACGAATAGACTGGTCTGCCAATGTAGAAGATATCGATGCCTTAATTCGAGGCCTTGATCCCTACCCTGCTGCGTGGTCTCAACTCTTTAATCGAAATGAAATTGGAACGGTTAAAATTTACCGATGCGATTTTAATATTGAAAAACATTCGTTTGCAGTAGGACACCTTATCGCGACCAAAGATGAATTAAAAGTTGCTGCAAAAAATGGACTGCTATCTATCCATGAAATACAAATTCCTGGAAAACGTAAAATGAACGTAAAAGCACTTTTAAATGGTTATGTTTTTGATGAAAATTCAAAAATGTTGTAAAGCCTTATCATTATTGAACTTACAAAATTTGCCTAAAACCTCTTTACTTTATTAACAAAGTACTAAAGTTATCAACAAAAAACGCTATTTAGCACGTCATTACTTGCGTGAACCGATAATCCCGTTAATTTTGTATGAGAATTTACAAAAAAAGTTTAACCAATTATTTAATTTTTACAACTTATGAACAAATCAGATTTAATCGACGCAATGGCAGCAGATGCTGGCATTACAAAAGCAGCAGCAAAAAAAGCATTAGAGTGTATGCTAAGTGAAGTAGGAGGAGCATTAAAGAAAGGGAATAGAGTTTCTTTAGTAGGTTTTGGTTCTTGGTCAGTTTCTAGAAGAGCTGCAAGAGATGGAAGAAACCCACAAACTGGAGCTACAATTAAAATTGCAGCTAAAAACGTTGTTAAATTTAAAGCAGGATCAGATTTAAGCAGTAGCGTAAACTAAGATTTTACTTTTTATTTAAAAAATCCCCTCTCCTTTCTGGAAATGGGGATTTTTTTTAAGAGTAATCAACGGACCGCTATAATTTACTTGTATCTTTTAAAATTAATACTTAAATTTAGTTAATAAAAAACACATGACCTCATTAAAACCCGATAAAGGACTCTTACTAGTGGCCGAACCCTCTATTATCGGTGACCTCTCTTTTAATAGATCGGTTGTATTATTAGCAGAGTACAACGAAAATGGGTCGGTTGGTTTTATTCTCAACAAACCCTTACCCTACAATATCCATGATTTTATTCCTGAAATAAACTCGACCATTCCCGTTTATAACGGAGGTCCTGTAGAACAAGACAATTTGTATTTTATTCACAAAATACCCGAATTAATTCCCAATAGTATCGAAATATCAAATGGGATTTATTGGGGCGGCGATTTTAACGAGATCACAAGCCTCTTAAAGGAGGATCAAATTAAAAACTCTGAAATTCGTTTTTTTCTGGGTTATTCCGGTTGGAGCAACCAGCAACTAGAACAAGAACTGGAAGTAAATAGTTGGGTGGTGAGTCCTAATAATTATAAAAATAGAATCTTAGGAGAAACCGATGCTGATTTTTGGAAAGAAAAAATGATCGAATTTGGTGGCGACTATCTTATTTGGTGCAATGCTCCTGAAAACCCCTCTTACAACTAGAAGGTCAATCGTGCTTTTACATTCAATTTTTGAAGTAATATTTTAGCTACTTCAGTACCATAACTTTTTTTACGGTAATTACTAATAGGCTGAATCCCGATCATTACGTTGGTAACAAACAGCTCATCCGCTTTTTGGAGATCGAATGAAGAGATCGATTTTTCTTCTATCGTATATTCTTTAAGGGTTTTACCAATTTCTATGAGTTGTTTCCTAATAATTCCTCGCAAACAACCATCGCTGGTTGGAGGGGTAATAATGGTCGTTCCTTTGACTAAAAATAAATTGCCTTGTAGCGCTTCGACTACCATCTTTTTTTCGTTTAATAACAAACAGTTTTGATAGCCATTTTCCGTGGCATAAATACTGCCCAAGACATTGATTGTTTTTGCATTGGACTTTAGGGTCGATAATAAATTTGCATAAATATAATGATCTTTAAAAAGTTCGACTCTGTAAGGATCTTCGTTTAAGGTGTAAAAAGGATTTCCGGTGGCTTCTAACTCAATAAAATAATCGACATCATGATTGGTAGGATTGTACTTTCCTCCTTCTTTACGGTTTACATAAAGTTTAATTCTAACAGCTTGTTTATCGAAGGTCGCAGCACGAATCGTTTTTTTTATTTCGTCCTCCAAAAATTCCATCGAAAAGTGCATGGGAATGGCCATTCGTAAAATGCGCATGGAGGCCATCAGCCTAAAGTAATGATCTTCCCAAAAAAAGAGTTGCCCATTGACCGCTTTTATGGTCTCAAAAACGGCATCACCATACAATAAACCTCTATTTTTTAACGATAACTTGGCAGCTTCATGGCTCGTTATGGTTCCATTTAAATTGATCATAAAAAAACCGTCTTTTTATTGAAGACGGTGCAAATATAAATACTATTAAACAGTTTTTAAACAGAACCTAGTAATTGTTTTAATTCTGAAATCATATTTTCCCATAACATTTTGCCTTCCTCAATTTCATCATCTTCTGCAAAATCGGTCACCATAATCGAAACGTCTTTGGTAATGGCATCCACTTGAATACGCATTTCAAAATAATAATCGGTATCCTCATCATCAATCCACTGAAAGCGAATGGACTGTCCCTTATTTTTGGACACCAATTTGGCTTTTTCTTCGGAACCTTCCCAGATAAAAGTAAAAAACTCCCCTCTTGAGTTTACATTATCAGCATACCACTCCTGCATACCAGAGGGCGTCGAAATGTATTGAAATAAAAGTGAAGGGGACGCATGAATGGGAAATTCCATTTCATATTTTGTTTTATCGCTCATAGGGTGTTGATTTGCAATGCCAATATATATATATTAATTCATAACTGGAAAAGAAAGTAGGAATAAATGTTTGTAAGATTTATAAATTAAGGCAAAATAAATATGATAAAAAATTATCGGATTGTTTGTGCTGCGCTAAATTGTTGTTATCTTTGCCACCGCTAAAAATCGAGAATTAATACTAATTTAGCGATCCAGCATTAAATAAAGTATGGCGAGGTAGCTCAGCTGGTTAGAGCGTCGGATTCATAACCCGGAGGTCACGAGTTCAAGTCTCGTTCTCGCTACAAAGGAGTAATCAGAAATGGTTACTCTTTTTTTTGCTTTAAACTCAAGTA
>Ga0209374_1000605_pt1 | contig 39154 bp, 26 predicted proteins | sample SaaInlLV_DNA_10m_FD_184683 | JGI IMG/M metagenome (GOLD analysis project Ga0209374, IMG submission 184683) | Marine microbial communities from expanding oxygen minimum zones in the Saanich Inlet - SI075_LV_DNA_10m (SPAdes) (version 2) | ecosystem: Environmental > Aquatic > Marine > Unclassified ... | reverse complement strand
CCACTATGGTATTTTGATCCAGTTGGTTCTTTTCTAAGGTCTTGAGGACCTCCCCAACACTCCAGTCGATTTCCTCGATCACATCGACATACAAACTGGATTTGCTTCTTCCTCTAAATTTCTCGGAGACAAAAAGAGGGATGTGAGGCATGCTGTGGGCAAGGTATAAAAAGAAGGGCTGGTCTTTGTTTTGCTCAATGAATTGAACCGCTTTTTGGGTATATCTCCTGGTAATAGTGGTTTGATCCGCTGGGCGTTCAATCACTTGGGTGTTTTCGATCAACGGTACATTAAAAAATTCTGTTTTCGAAAAATAGTCAGGATCTTCAGCTTCCTTTAGATACTTTCCCCATTTATCACTGTCCATATCATTGGAATAAGGTATGCCATAGTAATAGTCAAAACCTTGTTGCTGAGGTAAATATTTTGGCAAGTGACCCAAATGCCACTTTCCAATGGCTGCGGTGGCATAAGAACGAGTCTTTAGTACCTCAGCAATGGTGATTTCCTCTAGGGGAAGACCATTGGGGGAATCCGGAAAAAAGACATGCCTTTTGGAGGAAGTCATTCCGTTTCTGATGGGATATCTTCCGGTCAATAGGCCAGCCCTACTGGGGGTGCAAACGGGATCGGCAACATAAAATTGCGTCCATTTTTGACCCTCTACGGCCATACGGTCTATGTTGGGCGTTTGGATGATCGGATGACCAAAGCTACCGATATCTCCATAGCCCAAATCATCACAAAAAATAACCACAAAGTTGGGTGGATCTTCTGACTGTGCTGAAAGGGTAAAAAAGGTAAAAAAAATCAGCGCAAAAATTCCATTTTTCATAGCTTATCTTTTAATATAGATTGAAAATAAATAGAGTTGATTTCTAATTCAACGACTGACCTCCTTTTTCTCCTGTTCGGATTCTGTATGCCTCTTCCACAGGAAGTACAAATATTTTTCCATCACCCACCTGATCGGTTGCCGCGGATTTCAAAATAGCATCGATGGTTTTTTCCACAAAATCGTCATTGACAACGATGGAAAGATATCGTCTTTGGATTTCAGAGGTACTATAGGTAATCCCTCTATAAACATGTCCCTCCTGTTCGTTTCCAACACCAGTTACATCCCAATAGCTAAAGAAATTGACTTCCACTGCGTGCAAGGCCGCTTTGACTTCAACAAATTTTGACTTACGAATGATTGCTTCAATTTTTTTCATATTTGATAGGTATTAATTATTCGTTAGAGTAGGATTTAACACCAAAGGAAACAGAATCTATCCCTGCTTCTTCCTCTTCGGTCGTAATTCTTATGCCAACGGTAGATTTCAAAACTTTCATCAATATAAAGGTAATAGTAAAAGAAAACAAGGCAATGACGGTTACACCCATCAATTGGGTGATCAAAAGATCGGCACCTCCGCCAAAAAACAAACCACCCTCTATTGCAAAAAACCCAACGGCAAGTGTGCCAAATAATCCATTGATACCATGAACTGCAACCGCGCCAACAGGGTCGTCCACCTTCATTTTATCGAAAAACAAAACAGCTACATCCACCAATATTCCAGCAATAAAACCAATAAGAATTGCAGACGTTGGACCTACTACATTACATCCTGCTGTAATGGAAACCAATCCTGCTAAAATTCCATTGATCACCATGGTGATGTCGATTTTACCGTAAGAAAAATAGGTGTAGAACATCGTGGCTATTCCACCAGCTGCCGAAGCCAAGAAGGTGTTGACCACCACAGCACCAATCAATTCCCAGTTCCCTACAGCACCCAGTGAAGATCCAGGATTGAATCCAAACCAACCAAACCAAAGAATGAATGCACCCACAGAGGCCAGCGGCAGATTATGTCCTGGTATGGTATTGGAGTTTCCCTCCTTTGAATATTTTCCAATTCTTGGTCCCAAAACTATGGCCGCAGCCAGCGCCGAAAATCCTCCCATGGCATGAACCGCAGCAGATCCGGCAAAATCGTTAAACCCTCTAAGGGCAAGCCACCCGTTGGGATTCCAAACCCAATTGGCAACCAAGGGATACATGATGCCGCAGAAAAACACGACCATAATGGCATAGGCCCATAGCTTCATCCTCTCGGCCAAGGCGCCAGATACAATCGATATAGCAGCTACTGCAAAACCCAATTGAATAAACCAAAACAGTTGGTTGGAAACCGTAAGGCCCAAACCAAGGTCTCTTTCCATAATTCCAAAGTCGATTGCAAACCAGCCGTTGGAGGCTCCATAAGCAATGCCAAAGCCCACCACAAAAAAGGCGATTCCTCCAAAAGTGATGTCTATGATGACCTTGGCAATGATGCTCATTGCATTTTTGGCTCGGACAAAGCCCGCTTCTAATAGTGCAAATCCTGCCTCCATAAAAAAGATCAGTGCAGCACAAAGTGCAACCCAAACAGTGTTGATTGCAAAAACTTGCTCATTGAGCAATTGAGTGTATTCTTCCATTGGTTTTTTATTATTTCACTATAAATATAGAAAATAATATTTGAGAGAAATCTCATCAAAGATTTCTCTACCCAGAGGAGAATGAGCCCGAAATTTAAAAAAAAACCATCGTGAAATGGATCGGTCAAATATGGATTGGTTTTGAACTTGAGAAGGGCGGATTAGTCTAAAATTTCATTTTCTCCTACCATCATCTTATCAAATTTTAGATCGTCTAATCCCTGTTGATCAAAGGGATCCTCGATATATTCCTGAATATTGTAAAGGGCCATTAGTATAAAACCAATCATGATGGAAAAGAAAATAGAAACGACCAATTCTAAAAAATTGCTTTTGTCAAAACTGGCTAAAATATTGGAGTTGTACACCAAGGGAGATAGATAAATAAAAACCAAACAATACATTCTAAGAGAGATAGGGGTGGCATGTATTTTCAAGGTATTGAGTTTTTCAACACATTCAAACAATTCGTTTTTTACCCTAATGATACTGTCTTTTTCTCTTTCGTTGTAGTGGTTCTTGTAATTTTCAAGGATGTAGAAAATTTCTTTGCGTTTGTTCCTTACCTGATGCATGGTCATAGAACCCTTTTCGGTCAGGATTTGCAATACATCATCTTGGAGCCCCAGAAGTGTTTTGAAAAAAGCAGCATATTCTTTGGTATTGGTTCCATCCACAGCACGAAAAAGATTGGTCAGCTCAATCATTTTATTCCTAAAACTATTGAATTCAGCGATGGCCTCCTGTCTTTTTTGATAGGCACTGGTGATGGAGAAAACCAGTGGAAAAACAATGGCAATACTCAAAATGGTAAAATCAATTTGAAGATTGAAATTGAATTTATCGTAGAAAAAATAGATAACCAATGTTTCGGCAACAATGAATATCATTCGAAAATTGATTGCAGAATAAATGACGCTGATTTTCTTGCTCATTTCTTTAAATAGATTCAACAAAGATAAATTTTAAAATAGTAAATAATATAACACGCTCAAAAATAGAACTATAGCGTTGTAAAACATGAGAAATCGGTAAATATTTTGTGAATTGCAGTATAAATGCAGTATTTGAAAAAACGAACACTGGTCTTAATTTTATGCTTTAGCCCATAAAGTCGATAAAATAGTTTGGCAAAGCTTGTGGCTCAACCGATGATCTCTCTGACAAAAAAATGCTTAATTCCCAGAGATTACTCATTCAAAAGCATGGGCAGACCAAAACCTTTTTCTTGCTTTTGGGGCAAATCGAAAAGCAGCCGCACTGTTGGAGCCAACTGATGGGTAAAAAGTTGACCTTCACTAGCAACTTCCCCCAAAGTTTTTACCCCTTTTCCAAAAACAATGATCCACGTTTGATCGGATCCATTGATTTTTTTACCATGACTTCTCCAACTATCAATAGGAACTGTTCCCCTTCCGTGATCTGTGCTGATGATGAAAGTAGTTTTTCCACGATAATGACTGCTTTGTTGGGTATAATTCCATAAATCCTCAATAAGTGCATCGGTATTTTTGGTGGACTTTAGATAGGATTCATAATCTCCATTATGGGCAAAGTCATCGGTTTCCCCATAGGCGATGTAAGTCAAATCGGGTTGATGTTTGTCAAGATAGGCTTTGGCAAATTGATGGGTAAAACCATCGAGCCTGACAGACCCCCAAGGACTTGGAATTTGACGTTGAAGCTCGTTGAGCAGTTCTTCCTGTGGTGTGAGTGGAAAATCGGTGGAAGGTTCGAAACCGCTGTTGGTGTAAATCCCCGACCTTTCCTGGTTGACAATGGAATCGAAAACATCCCAACTGCCAAAAGCTGCGACACGATTTTTGCCATAGACTTTGGCAAATTGTTCCAAAATAGTTTCGTTGGGATTGGGGATTTTATCATTGCTATTTATGTTTTGATCGTCTGCCCTACCCGTGAGTATTTCATTATAACCTGGATAGGAAAACCACATCCCATTGGTGAGATTGACCTTGTTGCCCAAAGTTCTATTGCCATAAATTTGGCCCATATTGGCCACTTGGTTCCAGACAAAAGGCATCAGTCGCTTTCTTCTTTCCTCAGGGCTTGAAGCCCAAGACGTTTCGTAGACCTTATCGGGATGCTCAACGTATTTTTCATTGGTGACCAACAGCGAATCGGCACCCGAAAACAATTCCTGCCATCTCAATCCATCTAGGGTAATAAAAAAAACTTTTTGATCGCTGTTTGCTGCTTGAGAAAATCCCTGAAGAGTGCAAAAAAAGGCGATTAGTAAATAATATAAACTGTTCATGGCTGCCATTTAATGATTTATTAATCATAAATATAGGCATATTCATTAGAATCAAAATCAATTGGATTTGTGGAAGGTTCATCGACTGTACCTCGGTCTTGATTATACGGTTAAATAACTCCCCTTCACTAATCTATACCAGAACTACTTGAGAAGTCTGGTCTTTTTTCTTTATATATTAGAGGGGTCAAAACTGAAATCAATCCAACTGAAAATACTTATAATGAAAAAAATCATTTACACCATTCTGCTTTTTTTACCCATGATGATGTATGGGCAAAGCCATACAGATGACCTCAATTTAGCGGATAAGATTTCAGAAGTTAGGGAAGAAAACATCCTTCAAAATCCCGACTATCATAATTGGGGCTCCTCCATGATAAAAGGAGAAGATGGAAAATATCATCTGTTCTATGCTCAAATGTCGAAAAAAATCGGGTTCAAATCATGGCTGACCGATGGGGTTGTATCGCATGCCATTTCCGATTCTGCCGCTGGGCCCTATGTTCACCAAGAAATCGTTCTAGAAGGCCGGGGGCCGGATTATTGGGATGCCTATACGGCACACAATCCAAGAATCAAGTTCTTTGATGGGAAATACTATTTGTATTATATGTCCACCAATTCGGGGGACTGGAAATTTTCTGAAGAGGAGTTTGATCAAGCCAGAACTCAAGGCATTCCCAATCCATTTCGATCGATTGTAAGAATGAATCAACGCATCGGGGTTGTGGTCTCAGAAAACATCAATGGCCCTTGGGAAAGATTAGATAAACCTATTTTGGAACCTTCGGGCCCGATTGCTCAAATTACTTGTAATCCGGCCGTGGCAAAAAGACCTGATGGAGGATATATTATGATTGTTAGGGGGGACAAGCCCAATGTAAAATACGCCAATGGCAAATGGCCTGGTCCAAATGAACTCATAAGAAGTCAGGCCATCGCCTTATCAGATTCTCCTATAGGCCCTTGGGAAATTCAACCCAAACTCGCCGTGGGAAATTTAAATTCAGAAGACCCCGCCATTTGGTATGATGAAAAAAGAAGTAGATATTATGGTGTTTATCACGCGTTTGGATATATGGGTATGATTACTTCTGTCGATGGTCTTAACTGGGAAAATGCAAAACATTACAAAGTATTGGATAAAGCCGTAAAAAAAGCTGATGGTACTGAAATAAATGCCAGTCGGTTAGAAAGACCCTTTATTTATGTTGAGGATGGTGTTGCCAAAGTCTTGACGGTAGCCGTATTTGAAAAAAACAAAAATTCCTATTCTCTTTTCATTCCTTTGGATTGATTGTCTGAATTAAGATTGAATTTTTTGCAATAACGAATTCCCTTTTCCAAGCCTAATTTAGCTGATTGAGATATCTACCAAGACAACAACATTCCATATGATTTATATCTAAAAATGACAAGAAGAACAAGGTGATTTAAAGTGGATCTATTAGGGATGGTTTTTAGAGGGTTTGTTCAGTAATAATTCATAAATTTAAGAATACTTTTTTTTTAAAAACTAATTATTATTGAATTAAATGAAATCAAAAAACTATTTAAATCTGAAATTTCTGTGCCTTTTAGCGACTTCTTTTTTCATTTTTTCTTGCAATCAAAAAAATGCTGAATCATACCTCAAGGATAAATCACTTCCCAATATTTTAATATTCATGGGGGATGATATGAATTGGAATGATTGTGAGCCCTACGGAAATACAGTAGTCAAAATACCGAACATTCAAAGACTGGCAAATGAAGGAATAAGTTTTGACAATATGTTTACCTCAACGGCCATGTGTGCCCCCTCTCGTCAACAGTTGATGACTGGTTTGTATCCCGTAAGAAGTGGAGCATTTCCCAACCACTCAGAAGTATATAGAGGCGTTAAAAGCTTTGCACACCACTTTGGCGATATGGGATATGAAGTTGCACTTATTGGAAAGAAACACTATGGGCCATCTGATTCATTTCCTATAAATTATTTGGGAGGGGTTCAGCACGATACGGGAGTTGACGGAGATGATATTGATTTGGATAAAATCAAACCTATAGTCTCCGGAGAAAAACCCTTTTTTTTGATAATAGCACAAAATCAGCCTCACTCCCCTTGGAATAGAGGTAATTCTGATCAATACAAAGCCGAAGATTTAACCATTCCTGAATATATGGTGGATTCTCCTTTGACCCGTTCTCATCTTAGTTCCTATTACAATGAAATCACCTATATGGACAGTCTTTTGGGGAAAACATTGGACATTATCGACAAAGCTGAAAAAACCAATAATACCATTTCAATTTTTACCAGCGAACAAGGTTATTCATTCCCTTATGGAAAATGGACCTGCTATGATTTGGGGTTGAAAACCGCTTTTATTGCCAAATGGCCTGGGAAAATTGAGCCAAATACTAGAAATAAGGACGCATTTGGAAATAAAGGCTTTTGGTCACCTCAAGTTTTCAAAAAAGAAGAATCATACGTAATGGTCTATGCAGCAAATGAAAAAATTGCTTTTGCGTTTTCCAAAAGCCCATTAGGACCATTCAAGAATTCCTCTAAAACTCACTACCAATCAGACTTCAAAGAAATCGATCCATTCATTTTTTTTGACAATGGTAAATTTTACCTATACCGGGTCAGAAAAGTTGATAAAGGCAATCAAATTTATGTCAGTGAACTCAATGAAAATCTTTCCATCAATAAAAATAATAGCCCTAGCAGATGTTTGATCAAAGATCAGTCTTGGGAAGACTCTGATGATATTGAGCTTGGGGGTAATCAAGGTCCATCTGTTTTCAAGATTGGGGGAGCATATTATATGATGTATTCTGCAAATAATTTTAGAAGTCCAAAATATGCTGTTGGATATGCTAGAAGTCTAACTCCAACGGGGCCATGGATAAAAAGTGAAAACAATCCAATCATTGATTTTTCTAAAATCAATCAAAACGGACCTGGTCATGGAGATATTTTTTATGACCGTCATGAGAAATGTTACAAATATGTTCTTCACACCCATTTTTCTAAAAATAGGCTGAGGCCAAGAAAAACGGGAATACTGAGTTTAGATCATTTCGGAAAATCAAAGGAGATCGCAATAAGACCCAAAACATTTAGATTTCTCAAATCAAAATAGAGGACATTATTAATAATAAATTCACAAAAAATCTCATACAATGAAACTTATACTTTCCCTTTTAATCTTGACTTTGATCTCTTGTCAAAATATATCCCAAAACCATAGACCCAACATTGTATTGATTATGACAGATGATCAGGGCTGGGGTCAAACCGGCTATTACAATCATCCTGTACTAGAAACCCCCCATCTTGATGTAATGGCATCCAATGGTATCCGTTTTGACAGATTTTATGCTGCTGCTCCAGTTTGTTCCCCCACAAGAGCAAGTGTTTTGACGGGTAGGTCAAACAATCGAACAGGCGTCCTCCAACATGGGTACGCCCTTAACCAACAAGAGAAAACCTTAGCTGAAACATTAAAAAATGCTGGCTATTCAACTGCCCATTTTGGAAAATGGCACTTGAATGGTTTACGTGGCCCAGGAGTACCCATATTAATAGAGGATACCCACAGTCCAGGAAAATTTGGTTTTGATCATTGGTTGACCGTCACCAATTTTTTTGACATCGACCCTTTAATGAGTGAAAATGGTTCTTTTGTTGATCTAAAGGGAAATTCATCAGATATTATTGTTCGTGAAGCATTAAAATATATTGAGGAAAAAAGTAAAGAAAATCTTCCCTTTTTTACCGTTATTTGGGATGGTTCACCCCATGATCCATTTCTCGCCAATGATGAGGATCGAAAAACGTTTCAGCATTTGGATGAATCGAGTCAAAATCACTATGGTGAACTCGTGGCTTTTGATCGAAGTTTGGGTCTTTTACGCAAAAGACTTCGAGAGCTTGATTTGGCAGACAACACTCTTATCTGGTATTGTAGTGACAATGGTGGACTGTCAAAAATAAAACCAAATACTGTAGGAGGTCTGAGGGGTTCAAAAGGAACTGTTTACGAAGGAGGATTAAGGGTTCCTGGAATTATTGAATGGCCAGCCGTTATTGAGCCTAAAGTAAGCCATTACCCAGCATCTACAATGGATATTTTTCCAACCATAGTAGATATTTTAGGCCTATCCAAAGATAACTTGCTCAACCCCATTGATGGAATCAGCCTGAGGGCAATTCTTAACAATGAGGTAGGTGAACGCAAGAAAAAAATCCCCTTTCGCTATAAAGATCAAGGGGTATTATTAGATAATAATTATAAGTTAATTGCTACCAGCGTAAAAGAGAACGAATTTGTCTTGTACGACCTAGAAAACGACCCTCTTGAATCCCAAAATATTGCGAAAGAAAAGCCCGTGCTGTTTGAGCAAATGAAAATGGAATTTATAAAATGGAATCGGACCGTAGAATCGAGTATGTTGGGTAAAGACTATCCCGAAGGAAAAGTACTCGAAAATCCTAAATCCCACTTTTGGATGAAAGATGACCGTTACCAACCTTTTCTGGAAGAATGGTCAAAACGACCCGAATACAGGGATCGAATTCTCAGGGGAAAATAACTTGAATTGGCCCGAGGAAAAACATCAATTCGTTTGACGAAATAAGATCATCTTCGCAGGGTTTTGAAAAGCAAATTTCCCTTTAGATTTCTTAAAAAAACATATATTCCAAAAATAAATAAAGGAATACTGAGAATTTGTCCAAGGTTAAAATCAAGATTGGCCTCGAATCCAACCTGATTTTCCTTTAGGCTTTCCAGTAAAAATCTTCCTCCAAAGGCAGTCATCAAAAAAAATCCCAAAAGACTTCCAGGTCGAAGGTGAATCCGATGTTTGTTCCAAATCAAATACACCAAAATGCCGATTAGTAAATAGGTCAATGACTCATAGAGTTGAGTAGGATGACGATAAACCCCTACGGTTTCCATTTGGAGTTCAAAATGATCTGAGGTACGAGAAAAAACGTGTTCTACTTTAGTGCCCATAGGATTCATTATGTGGCTGTATTGACCCATTTTGATGGGGAGTAGAAAGCCCAATCTCTTTTTAATGCTGTTTCGGATTCTTTCCTCCTTATAGGCTTCCCTTTCGAAAATTATATGGGTTTTTAATTTGGGTTTTCCCGTTTCATAATACCGCCCAGTTTCTTTGAAGACCACCTCTTGAACAAAAGGAAGTTGACTTTTAATATGTTCCTCAACTGGTTTCACAAATATTATTCCATAGTTTTTTTGGGTTGGTTTTCCAATAATTTCTGAGTTGACAAAGTTCCCCACTCTAATCAAAGCACAGCCCAATGCCACCACAATAATCAATCGATCCATTACCTGAAAATAATCATAACCTCTTCTGAGGCGATCTCTGATTCGAAATCTATTTCGCTCAAACTTTCCTTGAAAGGAATAAAATACCATTCCCAAAAGAATACCAAATGCCGTTCCATGACTGGCCAAACCACTTTTCCAAAAGAAGAACAACTCCCAAAAATTGTTTTGCAACAAATGGGGTTCGTAGAAAAATACATGCCCCATTCTGGCACCCAAAAGCGTTCCTGCGACCATATAAAACATTTGAAGATCCACCGTATGGTCATATCCGTTTTCGAGTCTGTAGGAGCGAACTACAATAAAACGACCCAAAACAAACCCCATTACAAAAAGCAGACTATACCACCTTATGGAGAGGAATTCGTTTTGAACAATATAGATTTCAGGTTGCCACAAAAAACCCCACAAAGCGAAACATTGCCAAGCTAACATAAAAATGGGGTTCTTTTCTTAGTGAATGTTTTCCATAGTTCCCAAAGGGCGTTTTTCCTTGTCTAGTTCAATCTGAAAGAGGGAAAGTTTCTCCTTTAAAAAAAGTGCTTTTTCAGGAAAATCTTCCAATCGGTTGTCCAGTTCTCTCAAATCAGTATCGAGATCGTAAAGAGATTCTTGATGATCTACTGCCCATTTCCCTTTTCCTGGTTTTCCGTCCTCTCCCAGGGTCTCAACATAATTGTAGGTGGAAGGGGAAAGGTATTTCCAATTATTCTGTCGGACACCGTAGAGGGTTTTTCCCTTATGGTAGTAAAACAATCGATTGTCTATTTCGGGCATGGGTCTATTTTGGAGTAAATCTAAAACATTAATCCCATCAATTTTATGCACTGGTAAATCCACACCACTAACAGCACATATAGTGGGTAATAAATCAATAGTTGAAACCAATTGGTCGATATGTGTATTAGGGGCTATGCCTTGTGGCCATGAAATCACACAGGGCACACGGTATCCCCCCTCAAAAACATCAAACTTTCCACCGCGCAGCTCACCTGAAGTTCCTGCATGATTGCCATAGCTCAACCATGGGCCGTTGTCCGAAGTATAAATGATGATGGTATTTTCGAATTGGTTTTTTTCTTTGAGTTTTCTTACCAAACGCCCTACGTTGTGATCGATTTCCTCAATAACATCTCCATAAACACTTCCTTTCGATTTCCCTTTGAAGTTTTCGGATGCAAAAATAGGAATGTGTGGCATGGTATAGGCGATGTATACAAAAAATGGCTCCTCCCCAGATTTGTTTTCGATAAAATCCATGGCGAAATCGGTATAACGTTGGGTCAATAGCGACTGATCGGGTTTGATTTCTATGGTCTCCTCATCCAGTATAAGGGGAAGCTTTTCACGATTCATATCATTGGAGTAGGGAATGCCAAAGTAGGTGTCGAAGCCCTGATAAGTGGGCATAAATGGAATTTTACTCCCCAAATGCCATTTCCCAGCCATCGCGGTAGCGTAATTCTTTTGTTTCAACAATTCGGCTAAGGTAACCTCATTGGGATGCATGCCTACTAAACCTTTGTTGCGGCCTCCAAAACCTCCACCTCCCTCTGGCCATAATACTCCCGTGACGCCTGTTCTGATGGGATATGATCCCGTAAGTAAAGCGGCTCTTGAGGGAGAACAAGTAGAAGAGGCTACGAGAAAATCGGTCAAAGTGGCGCCACCTGCTCCCAAAGCATCAATATGAGGAGTTTTTATGGTCTTTGAACCATAGGAACTCAGATCACCATACCCTTGATCATCGGTAAAAATGACGATTACATTGGGTGAATCATAGGTTTTTTTTATGGATTCATTTGAAGTTGTCCTACAAGATATAATCATCCCAAGGAAAAACATGTATTTAAAAAGCTTAGTCATTTTATGGGTTTAATTTATAGGGTTTTCTGTATTGTTTTCCGCGTCTTAAATTGGCCTCAAAATCGTCGATAAACTCCTCTTTGACTGGATCCCATCGCAAAGGTCTTCTGAATTCGTAAGCCAAGTTGGCAATGTGACAAATAGTTGCTGTTCGGTGACCAGTTTCAACATCACAAATGGGTTTGGTTCCCGCTTTGGCAGCGGTGATCCAATCCGTTTCATGACTTTCAGAAACATAGAGTCGCTCGTCAGTAGATTTTAATTCAACATCTACCAATTCTTTGTTTGAAGTTTCAAAGTATTGTCGGCTGATATCCATCGTTCCTTCAGAACCGAAGAAACGGACACCAAAACCACGTCCAAAATTTCGATGTTCTACTTCAATTCCGTTTTTATAATGCATTTTGAGTCCTCTCGAGGCTGTGGGTTCCATTGGAGCTTGATAGCTTACGGGTCCGCTTTGATCCATCCCCAATGCCCACTGGACAATATCAAACATATGGGCACCCCAATCAGATAATATGCCACCACCGTATTCTCGATACCACCTCCAGTCGGGAAACCAACTGTTCTCCACGATTACTTTGTGATAGGAGCGAAGGGGAGCAGGGCCTAACCAGCGTTCCCAATTCAAATAATCGGGAGTGGGTTGATAGGGTAAATTACATGCAGCAGAGGGATTGCCCACTTCTACCCATACCTTTTCGATCTTTCCCAAATATCCATTTCGAACCAATTCGCAAGCTTTTCTAAAGTCAGCTCTGGATCTTTGCATGCTCCCGGTCTGTAATACACGATTGTATTTTCGCGCCACTTTTTCCATCACTCTACCTTCATTGATGGTGTGGGACATGGGTTTTTCACAATAAACATGTTTACCCGCTTTCATGGCATCAATTGAAGGAATGGCGTGCCAATGGTCGGGAGTACTGACAACTATTCCATCGATGTCTGGATTTTCCAGTAGTTTTTGGTAATCTTCATGTATCTCTGCTTTTCCTTTCACTCCATATTTCTGGTACTGCTCTTCGATTAATTGGGAAAATTTGACCAATCGTTTTTGATGAACATCACATCCGGCGATGACCCGCGCTTGGGGAATCCTCGATATGCGTTTGATCAGCCCGCTACTCTGTGCTCCCGTGCCTATGACCCCTACGTTAAAACGATCACTAGGAGCCTTGTGTCCTTTGCCCAAAACATGACGGGGAACGATGCTCAAACCCGCAATGGCAGCAGTAGTCTGCTTTACAAATTGTCTTCTATTATTTTTCATGGATTAGTGTATTTATATTGTGATTTATAATTTTGTTTTACACCACCATAGGGGAAGCCGGGGGTATCATTTCTTTCATTTTTAAAAATTTCCTTGACTTGATTGATAATTTCTGGGTGCTGATTGGCCAGATCGCGAGTTTCTGACTCGTCCAGACTGAGGTCATAAAGTTCGATATTCGTGTCAATACCATATCGAACTGCTTTCCATTTTCCCATTCTTACCGCTTGTCTGAATCCCCCTTCGGGTAGGGTTTGAAACCACCCACTTAGCTGAATTTCCCAATTCAAATAGGGATGTTTTTCTTGTTGTTTTCCCAATAGAAGGGGTAAGAAAGAAATTCCATTCGAAGTAGAAGGTTTTTCCTGCCCAATGATATCAGCAAAAGTTGGCATCAAATCTTGAAAGCCAGCGATGTGTTTGGTGATCGCTCCCTCCTGAATTTTGTCTTTCCAGAAAACTAATAACGGTACCCTTAGCCCTCCTTCGTATAAATCTCGTTTACCTCCTCTTAAATTTCCATTACTATCAAAAAACTCAAGGTGATGTCCGTTGTTTCCTGTATTGAAATGTGCACCATTATCACTGGTGTAGACAATAATGGTATTATCCAGTGCATTCATCGATTTGAGCTTTTGGATCAAACGACCCACCTGTTGATCTTGAAGGGTAATTTTTGCAGCCTGAGCTTGTTCGGCTTTGGGCCAATTTTCTTGAGCATAGCTTAGGGTGTCCCGAATAGGGCCCTCAAAAGAGTGAGGTGCTCTGTAGGACATCAATAAGAAAAAAGGTTTTTTTCGATTCCTCTTTTCAAGAAAATCAATGGCAAAATCAGTATAAAATGCATCCTTACAATCGTGTTCTTGATAGCGGTAAGGAAAATGCTGACTGTCTCCATTGACCCACAAGCCTGCATTGGGAAATTTTCTTTTACCAAAACGAGCTGACCACTGTTCTTGTGCTGCAAAATCAAAACCGTGACTGAATGCCCAAGTGGCTGGATCATCGGGATTGTCCAAATGCCACTTTCCGATGAATGCAGACTGATAGTTGGCTGATTTGAACATTTCACCCAGTGTGAATTCATCCTTATCCAAGGATACACTTTCCCATTTGTCATCACCAAAATAGCCTGCATTTCCCCGAATGGGGACACGAGTGGCACTTCGCCCCGTAAGTAAAACCGCTCGGGAAGGAGAACAAACAGAATTACCTGCATAGAAGTTGGTAAACCTCATACTTTTCTCAGCTAAGGCATCCAGATGTGGCGTCTTGATGATTTTTTGCCCATAGGATCCCAGCTCGTTATAACCCAAATCATCGGCCAATAAAAAGACAATATTAGGCCGATTATAACCCTCTTTTTGGCAAGCCGAAAGAGATAGCATTAAAAGGAGAAAGAAAATAATATTATTCTGGTTCTGCATATTGTAACTATCATTTTATTAAAATTATTCTAAAGTTCTGAACGATGAGGCAGGCAAATCCTCTTTGTTAAAAAGATTGATTTTCACGAAGTTTTTCCAACCAAACCTAACTGATTTTGGCTGGGCTACATGTTGGGAGACTAGGCTGATTTGTCTTCCCTTTATTTTTGCTTTTGCAGGATAATATATCCCGTCTTCTCCAGCGATTTCGAAATGTTTTATTTCTTTGTCGGGACAATATAAACCCGACCCCACGTGGTCAAAATCAATCAAGGCTCTTCCCTTTGAAAAATTGACAGACTTGTAAATTGGCCCACAGTGTACCAGCTTCTCAAAACCATAATCTTTGGCCAATGCCCAAAGCGCCAATCGCTCTCCAACGGGTTTTTTTTTGGGTGCATGAATCAATTTTTCATCTCCAATATCGGTAATGACTGCCATTCCCACATTGGGTTTGGAAAGGGTCAACATCTGAGCCTCTCGAAGTTCTGGAGCGGTTTGTTGTTCAGAATTTTTTCCGTCAACATTCGAACCAAAAGGGGCAATTTGTACATAGTAGAAGGGTAAATCGGCTTTATTCCATTGACTTCTCCAACTGTCAATTACAGCGGGGAAAAGGGTCTTGTATTGTTCTGCTCTCGAACGATTGGACTCCCCTTGATACCAAATAAATCCTTTTAAAGCAAAAGGGACTAGGGGAGCAATCATTCCATTGAATAAAGTGGATGGAGAATGAGGATTTCGGGGCATTCTGTCTACCGAAGGCTTAACGATTTCATCAACCCCTGCTGACAACTTATAAAACCGCCCACTGGTCTGATAGGCAACCATTTTGATTTTCCAGTCCTTAGCGAAGGAAAAAATCTTTTGATTGTCCTGGTAAATTCCTCGCATTTCATCGGCAGCAAATCCTCCCTTACCCCAAACATCAATAAAACGAATGGCAATCGTATTTTTTCCTTTTTTGAGCAATCCATCCTCCAAAGAATATCGGGTTGAGGCTCTTCCCCAATCTTCTTTCCTTCCTACTTTTTTTCCATTGACAAAAATGGCATAGAGATCATCTGTTTTTCCCAATTCAAAAAAAAGTTTTCCTGGGGGCACTTCATCAATCTCAATTTGTTGTCTGATCCATCCCACTCCATTGAAATCATTTTTTTCAAATGCCAAAGCTGTTTCCACTGTGTTTACGATTGGCCATGAACTGTCGTCAAAATCATTAATGATAAAGGTTTTGTTGCTTTCATCAATCCATTTAAATGAATTCACGCCAATTAGGCTGTCTCTTTCGACATATTTGCGGTTGCTCAACCACCGATTGTAATGGGTTTTGGGATCACTGGCAATTTTCAATCTTTGGGAGGTGTTTTCAAAAGCTTCTATTTTTTCTAAAAAATCAATCCTCGCCCAGCTTTCTGCTGGAGAACCTGACCAACTGGAGTGGATCATTCCAATCGGTATGTTTAATTCTTGATGTAATTTTTTAGCGAAAAAATAAGCTACTGCCGAAAAATCTACCACTGTTTTAGGAGAACAAACCACCCAACTTCCCCTCACTTTTTTTTGGGACTCAAAAGCAATATTTCTATGAACCGTGAATATACGAATGTCGGGAAATTTGGCAAGGGCAATTTCATCTTCAGCCCCCTCAATCAACTCTCTTCTGTTTCCATATTTGAACCCTTTTATGGGCATTTCCATATTTGACTGTCCCGAAGCCAACCATATTTCACCCAATAAAACATCACTGATATTTATGATCTCTTTTCCCGCCTTCACTCTTATTTGGTGAGGGGTATGATCCACTTTGGGCGTTTTGATCTGTAATTGCCAAGCCCCTGTAGAATCCGACAGGGTAATTGATTTTTCTCCCCAACTGCTTTCAAGTTTTACTTCAACTCCTTCCCTAGCCCACCCCCAAATCGTAACAAGGGTGTCTTGCTGAATCACCATATGATTCTGAAATAGACTGGCCAAAGAAAGATTAACTTCTTCTACTTGGGTTTTACAACCAAGGATCAAAAGGGACAGCACTAATATTAATTTTTTCATCTTCAGGTATTTTTAACCTCTTTAATGTAAATGAAGTTCTCAGTTGATCATCTTATCAAATGATGGGTTCCATTGATGCTATTTTCGCTTATTGTCGTGTGGATTGGTCGGGTAAAAGACTTTACTTGATTCCCCATTGACCACCTTTGTTATTCCATATTTATACCCAAGACGATGGGTGATGATCTCCAAGGTATCCTCAGGTTTTTCCTCAATGGGTTCTGTGTAAATATTCCAACCCATATAAGGGGCTTTTTCCGAAGCATATCGGTATCCAATTCTGACGCCTGGATCTGTAATGGAAACAAATACTTTCCCCTTCTTTATATCAATATTGGGTGTCTCGGACAATTGTGCTTTACCATTGGGATAAAAAGAATTGATCAATTCAACCTCATCAATAAACCCCTTGTCGTCAACCGCATTCATCCAGCGTTCACATTCTGTTCTTAGGGTTGCCAATACATCAGCATATGCAGGGTCGTTGGCAATATTATTCAATTCATGTGGATCTTTTTCTGTATCAAAAAGTTCCTCCTCAGCCTTGCTTTGCCTGAACCAAAGCGACTGATTTTCATCCAATTCTCCAGCATCGCGCATCCTCAATAATTCTTGCATGACATCCATTTTTTCTCGATAAGCCAGAGGAAGGTAATAGGGTCGGTCAGGATGAAAGTTTTTTAAATATTTAAATTTTCTATTCCTAACGGCGCGAATCATATCGACACTTTCATCAAATCGATCGGCATGTGCATGAATAAATGTTCTGGGGGTTTTGGATTTAAATCTTCCCTCAAAAGCTTGTCCCTCCATATAGAAAGGGGGTTCAATCCCGACCATTGACAAAAGGGTTGGGGGAAAATCAACAAAACTTGTCAATCGATCATCCCGCTCTCCTGCTCTTTTCTGGTTAGGATACCTAATGATCATGGGAACCCTAAGCCCCGAATCGTATAACAATCTTTTTTGTCTTGGAAGTGGGCCTCCATGATCAGAATACCAAACAATTATGGTCTTCTCCAAAAGTCCATCCTCTTCCAGTTGATCTAGAATATTACCAAAAAAGCGATCCATTCTAACCATATTGGAATACACCTTTCTCATGGCTTTTTTTCCGATTTCGTTCTGAGGTAAATAAGGGGGTACCTCAACTGACAAATCCTCTGGGACTTGGAGGGGTATGGTATCATTTTGGTATTCCTCAATGGTTTTATATCCTCTTCTTTCCCACCAATTTTTTAGGGATCGACTGGGGGGAAACTCCTCATAATCTTCCTGTCTCGCTTGTGTAGTCCAGATGCTGGACTCGTGAGTTACACCAGAATTAAAAATGGAAAAAAAAGGAGTTTCATCATCAGGCCTATTTCTCCAATGGGCGAATACGCTGGATTCATCCCAAGCCAATTCTGATTTAAAAAATTGATAATCCTCTTTGGCATTGTTGGTCGTGTAATACCCATTTTCACGCATGATTTCACTCACCATTTTTACCTCGGGGGGTGGAACGACTTGATAGTCTATGATTCCAGCTTCACGGGCCGCTGCTTGCTGACTAAGTGTTCGCATATTTTGTGCACCAAAAGAATTGGGGTACAATCCTGTAGCCAAAGTCGCACGACTTGGAGAACAAACTCCAGAGACGGAAAAGTTATGGGTGTAAACCACTCCTTCTTTGGTCAAACGATCCAAGTTGGGTGTAGGTGCTCTGGGATCACCATATGCATTTAAATAAAAAGGGCTAAGGTCTTCGGCAACTAACCAAAGCACATTTAAAGGTTTCTTTTCTTCAGTAATTTCGCAGGCTAAGACTAAAAGCACGCTGAATGTCAAAAGGTGGAATCTAAATTTTTTCATTTATTTTCATTTTGAGTTATCCTTAAAAAAAGAGACCATCTCCTCTTGAATTTCTTTTTTAAATACATTTTTACCATGCGCGCCATCCTTAATTGAAATTAATCTACTTTCCACTTTCGCAGAATCAAGAGCCATTTTGAAAGTTTTACTTTGACAATAAGGAACGGTAAGATCGACCATTCCATGAATGATCAAAAATGGCGGGGTTTTGTCATTGATATAAGTTATTGGATTGGCTGCTCTTGCTTTAGCTTTATTGTTTTGTATTGCTCCACCAATAAGCCTTGACTCTGGGGATTTCACATCATCGTGAACCATTTTAGACCCACAAAGATCCATTATTAGAAAGTCCGTAGGGCCAAACCAATCCACTACAGCATCCACATGGCTTTCGAATTCCAAGTGGGAACCAACCTCTCCCTCCATCTCCTTGTTAAAGGATGTGGTTCCAGCCATAGCAGACAGGTGCCCCCCCGAAGAAGAACCCGTTATCCCTATAAAACTGTTGTCAAGTTGATACTGTTTTGCATTTGCTCTAATGAAACGAATCGCCGCTTTAACATCGTGAATCTGGGCAGGAAAAATTGCATCAGTACTCGATCTATGATTGATTGAGGCTACCGCAAAACCTGAGTTTAATAATGGCTGAATCAATGATTTTTTGATATAGTTACTCCCCTTTTTATCATTAGCCCGCCAAGCACTACCATAAATGGTTAAAACAAGGGGGAATATTTTTGATCCTTGATCGGGCAAATAAATATCCATCGTATGATAAACCTCATTGTCTCCGGCATAGTTGATATTTTCCCACTTAGCCACTGGTAAATCTTGAGCATTCATCAGGCCCAACTGAAGAAATATCAAAAAATAAATTCTTTTCATCTCAAATGGACTTTAGTGTTTTAGGCTGATCTCCAAAACCCAAATAGTGATCTGCTGTGCATTCCAATATTAAACCATCATCGGAAAATTTGAATTTATAATTCATCCTTGCTGGAGTTTCATAAAGGTAGACCCTTAGGTGAAATTCATTTTCATCAGTCCAAGCCCCATTGGAAGCGATTGTTTTATTTTTGATGTATCTCAGAGACGACTCAGGGATAAAACTCGACCGTCGGGTTCGAGAATAGGGCAAATGACCTTTCACTTTAGCTTTTATATATCGTTGCTGTCCAAAAGGGATTATTTGGATCCCTCCTTCCATTTTAATTTGAACTGAATATTCTTTGTTTTGCGTCTTAAAAGAAATGGTTTTTATTCCCTGATCATTTTCATCAAAGTGAAATTCCTTGTTGAGCCATTTTTTTTGTTGTCTATTGGTCATCTGTCCTTCAACAGCTTTGATTTTCAATGAGGCTATTTTCTTTTGTAGCGCCAATAGAGCTTGATCATTTCTGGGGATTTTTCCTTCTTTTAAAACCGGTAAAATGATGTCCCAAGTCAGTTGCATTATCTCTCCCATATTGTTGGTTCCTGAGGTGATGGCAACAACCGTATCTTGATCGGGAAATACTAAGCAGAATTGACCCATGGCACCGTCTCCCCTATAGGTGTTGTAACGAGAACGCCAAAACTGAAACCCATATCCTTGCATCCAATCGTTATCAGGATTGCTACCATTGGACACTTGCTTTGAAGTGGCCATTGTGATCCAATCTTGAGACAAGAGCTGGGATCCATTCCATTTCCCTTTTTGTAAATAAAACTGTCCGAATTTGGCAATATCTTCTGTTTTGAGATGTAATCCCCAACCGCCTGTATTAATTCCTTTAGGGTCCATTTCCCATTGTGGTTTTTCAATTTGAAGGGGTTCGAAAAGACGGGGGTACAAATAATCGATCAGTTTTTCTCCGCTTATCTTATGAATAATTGCCGAAAGCATGTAAGTCGCAGGGGTGTTGTACATAAAGTGAGTGCCGGGTAAATAAGGTAATTCAGAATCCAAAAATGTTTTTACCCAATCGTCATCCGTATCTGCAGGAAAAGGTTCTTTATTATGTCCTGTAGTCATGGTCAGAAGGTCTTTAACCCTTAGCTGTTTTAGTTGCCAATCAGGGTTTTCAGGAATTTTATCGGGGAAAAAAGAAATAACAAGATCGTCTATAGAAAGCAATCCTTCCTGAACAGCAAAACCGATTGCGGTTGAAGTAAAACTCTTACTTAATGACCACAATTCATGAGGGGTTTGGGCATTGTAGGGATCCCACCACGCTTCAGTAACGACTTTACCGTTCTTGACAATCATCAGGCTGTGAGGGGCATCAATTTCTTGTTCCAAAGCACCAATAAATGATGTTATGACTTCTGAAGATAAGCCCTCTGCCTCTGGCGTACTTCTCTGAAGAGATATGCCTGTTTGTGCCGATAGCTGAATCGATACAAATAGGAGAAATAATTTCAAAAATGGATGTTTATTCATATTGAAAAGGGTGACTAAGGTTGCTTAAATTTTCTTTAATAATGTGTTCCCACAAATCATATCCTGCCTCACTAAGATGTAAACTGTCGGCCACAAAATATTTTCCATCAGGCCGCCCTTTTTGGTTTAAAAAAAAGTTTCTCGTGCTAATAAAATGAAGATTAGGATCTTGTTCTGTATAATTTTGGATCAGATCGTTGGCTTTTGAAATTTTGTTCCAAACCGTCCATCGACTTGGGGTAGGAGTGGTTTCAATAAGATATATAGGGGTTTTATTGGATTGCTTTTTGTGAATTTTTTTACAAATCGCTTTAAATAAATTTTTTACTTCATTTGGGGTCAAGTCTTTGTGTAATTTATCCCAACCATTACTCCCTGTAATGTCGTTGGCCACAAAAATAAGGACTGCTTTGGCCTCTTGCTTATCCTCCATCAGTCGGTCGATAAAATGAATCAAATCGTAGAAATGCGCCCCGCCATAACCACGCTTTACCACCGCATATGGTGACATATCTTCTTGGATATTATTCCACCTTCTGATGCTAGAGCTGCCAATGAACAGAAGATAATCTTCAAGCTCTTTGTATTCGGTAAGCATTTCCAAGGCTTGGATATCTTTGTCAAAATGATATTGATAAGCTCTGTATTTATACTCCAAAGAACAACCTCCTACGAATAAATAGCCAAGCATAATAATAAAAAAAACACAGTGTTTCATAGGCTAGCTTTCAGCTATTAAGGAGATTTCTTTGGTTTCCGTCGACTCGTCGAAAGGCATTCATTCTCGATTTAAAAAATCTTTGTGATGAGGGTCGTTTCTTAGGTCAAAAAGAATCTCATCGTTTTTTCCATAAACTTGACTTCGGACATATTTGACTCCAATAAACGTATAAATCCAATGAAGTGTTTTCATTATAGGATTTAACGTTTGACAAATCCCTTGTAACTTACCCAGTCAAAATCAGCATATCCACTGGTTTTTTGACCATTAGAAGTAGCAAAAACACCAACATTGGCTCCGGTATACATCATTCCAAGCAATATATTATCTGGTGTTTCCGCTAATTTTGTGTAATTGGCTCCACCATCTGTGGAAAAAAAGTACGAATATTTTCTGTTTTTAGAGGAAATCTTCAATAAAATTTCTCCATTGTAATTGGGTAAAGGCATTGATTTATATGCGTTTATCTTGTCGTTGGGGAACTTAGCAGAATCGGTCATGGCACTCACATTCTTGTTTTTTTCTTTAACGGTGAGTTTCACATGGTGTTCTTTTCCCCTTTTTTGAACGGTAAGATTTATATAATTGATGTCCTTTTGGTAAACACTGATCCCTGCTTCCTCTAGATTTTTTTGAGGAGTGAAATTCATTTTTGCTTCCCATTCAAATTGGCTTTCTTTTTGGGTGATGCCCATTGCACTGTATCGCTTTCTCGCTTGAAAGTTTTCTGGTTTTAGGTAAAGTCTCAGATGCCCTTTATTGGCAGAAAGTGAATAGGTTTTTGGTTGTGGAACTCTTCTGAAACTCCAATCGGGCCTTAGGTTTTGGTGATCAAAATTGTCATGGAAAGCATCGTTGTAATATTGGTGTTTGTCGGGGAAGGGAAGCGGGTTGATCCGCTCTACTTTTCCTGTTTCAGGGGCTACTACAGGGAACAAATAACTTACGGGCTCCCATTTGGTTTTACTCACTTGTTGCCATCGCACGATTTGGGGTTCCCATATTACTGGCATAAGATGTGTTTCTCTTCCCATATTGGAATGACCGTCGCGATCATTTCTTTTGCCAAGGGCTACCATAAACCATCTTCCATCCTCCAGCTTAACAAGGTCTGCATGTCCAGTACTGTGAACCCAATTTTTCTTTGACAAATGTCTGGAGGTTAGGATGGGATTTCTGAGCCCGGTCTCGTAGGGGCCAAAAACATCTTCACTCGCTGCGATCATCACTGCGTGGTGGAAACTCGTTCCTCCTTCAGCGACCATTAGATAATATCTTCCGTTTTCTTTATAAATATGGGGCCCCTCAGTATGTTTTTTGTCACAGGCGCCCTCCCACAGAGAGTGTCTGTCTCCCACTAGTTTCCATCGCTCCAGATCCAATTCTTGTGCCCATATGGCTCCAATTCCATTGGATGTTACGTCTCCTGGATTGTGAGTCCCTACAAAGTAAACTTTGCCGTCATCATCAAAAAATAAATCGGGATCGATTCCTGGTGCTCCCTCAATCACATGGGGATCTGACCAAGGTCCAGCAGGGTTTTTTGCCGTTATGATAAAATTGGTATTGGATTTTGTATTGTTGGGTTTGTTTTTGTCGATTTGGGAATACATATTGGTTGTGACAATGTAGAAAATTCCCTTGTTATATCGAATGGTTGGTGCGTGGATGCCTCCGTTTTCTTGAACATCTACTAAATTGACAGCTCCAGAAGCCTGACTGGGGCGGTGCAATCCATAACCGATCAATTCCCAGTTCACCAGATCTTTGCTATGATGGATGGGCAACCCTGGAAAATATTCAAAAGAAGAATTAACGATGTAAAAATCTTCTCCTACCCTACAGATTGAGGGGTCGGGATAACCTCCCGGTACAATAGGGTTGGTAAATGTGTTCTGTCCCACAACCAATGGAGTGGTACAAATGAAAAAGAAAGACATCAATAATGAACGCATGATTTTAAATTTAATGGTTTAAAAAAAGGGGAAATGATTTTCCCCCTTTTTTTAATTGATTTCAATAAAATTATTTATAGAATTATTGGCAACTGGCACCAAATTCTATATCCGAATCATATCCGGGATTTCTAACGAGTATGGAACCGTCAGGATTGGTAAAACTCAAATGCATTTCGGTGATTATATTTCCAGCAGTAACACCAAAATAGGCTGGGGGCCATAGGGTGAGTTCCCAAATATTATTGCCCACCAGAGTCATGCTTGACGCGGCATCTCTGTCGGCTTTGACAATTGTTGTTCCATCTCCAAGTAATGCAGTTGCGTTCATATTTACCGCACCCACATTGTAAAGTGCAGTATTTCCACCGTCAAGTCCTTCTTTAGCATCAAATCTGACGGTAATAATATCGTCAAACATATATCCTTCGGGAGTTATAAATGCGGTAAAGGTAGGAGCTGGCCCGGTAAGGTCGGTTGCAGCAGCGCCTGCACCAGTAATGGTAATGTTCTTGAAATGAGTATCCCAAAAACGAGATTTAGCATCTTGAGTCGAACTATCGATAGAGTCCTCTTGCTTGAAACCGTCGTTGTGGCTTCCCACCCAGTATCCCAATTGGACTCCAGAGTGACCTTCTCCAACAGTTAGAGTAACCGTAATGGTTCCATCAACTGAGGTTTGTGAGGCATCGATAGGGTTTTCAGAACGAAAAGCGACCCACTCAGATTCACCGTAGTTTTCGCCTATGTCCAAAATTTCATTCATATCCACAGTCCATGAATTTCCTGTTTCGTTTCCATCTAACCCTTTCGATTTGTTTCCCCAGAAGCTAACATCCTCTGGATCTAAAATCATAACTCCAGAACCAGGACGGTCAGGACTTTGATTGATAGAGGAGTCAAATCGAACGGTAGCATTGTTGGACAGATCCCAACTTTTTGGGGCCAACATTCCGAAAATCAAAAATTTATAGTTCTGATCGGTATCCTCAGAATCGTAATTGACTTTAACAGTGATCGAAATACTCTCACCTACTTTAGCAGATGCGGGTTGGGTAACGTCTGTAATATCAAAACAAGAGGTTACAAATAAGAATACTAGTGGAAGTGCTAAAAATCCAACTAGAAATGTTTTATAATTAAAATTAAATTTTCGCATTTTTTTATTTTTTAAAGTGATAAACATAAGTTGTAGCTCCACATCCTAGGCTGAATTGTAAGCCCAAAGAACTATTGTTTTTTCCAAATAATGGCATGGATAAACTGGCAGGAACGATATCCGATCCGTTGGTAAACTGAATGTTGGTGGGTTTGAAATCATCGTCAAACGACCAGCTTCCAGAAGCAAACGGAGTTCCTGAAGTTTTCAATGTTGGAAATGGAAGAGCAGATGAACCCAATGTGAATGATCCATCGGAAATGGTCAAGGTCAATGCAGAAGCATTAAATTGTCCACTCAAATCTGATCCGTTTCTATGGATGCTGTGTAAACTCCATTCACCATTGATTTCGATTTTGTAATCTATCAATGCATCTTCTCTTACGTCGAATGTTTCGGCATCATCACAAGCACTTAACAGTACGAGCGAAAGTATTAGTGTAAAAAAGAATATATTTCTCATAGTTGTTTTGATTTAAATTTTTAGTGTTTATTGTAAGTTATGTATTTCTACCTCGTTTATTGGTAGTGGATAATATAGAATTTGACTGTAGGTGGCATGGGAAATCTGACCGCTTCCATTTTCGTTGACGATTCCCTTTTGTAATCTTCGTGTGTTGAGAAATCTGTCCCCCCACTCATTATACAACTCTTTGGATCTTTCGTTGAAAATAATCTCAAGCATTTCCGTTTTGGTTGGAGTGCCTGCCACTGTAGTAGCTGCTCCAGCTCTGCTGATGAGGGCATTTACATCGGCAACGTCATCGGCAGTAACGGCATTGTTTACCATTATGTTGGCCTCGGCTCTGGTCAAATGCATTTCAGCCAGTCTAAGTGCCACATAGTCGACACTGTTGGTTGGCCATTTGCCGCCCAAATATACCCGACCGTCTCCTTCAGACATCAAATCCGCAAATCTTTTGTCAGTGGGATCAGCAGTTCTCAATTGTCCGATTAATCCATTGGGGTTGAGCGATGTCGTTCCCAGTTGATCATCCGCTTGATGATTGTTGAATCCAATTTGAGCTGGACCAAAAGTCTGTTCACTCGAATTGTGAATGACAGCATAGATCACCTCAGATGATCCACTACCTTTGGTGTAGATATCAGCAACATTTGCCTCTAAAGAAAACTTCCCTGAGCTAATAACTTCGTTAGCTCTTTCATAGGCCAAATCATATTTGCCGTGGTAGAAATAAATTCTTGCCGCCATTGCCGTAGCAGCAGCATGAGAAGTTATCCCTTCACCGATCGCAAGATTGGTTCTTGCCGCTTCGATATCGGACTCTATTTGACTTTTGATCTCATCTGAGCTAGCAAGTGAAACCCTGTCATTGGTTCCCAAAACCGTCAAAACAAGAGGAACAGATTTCCCTGTAGTGGGGTGGGTAAAATAATTATTGAGTTGAAAATACACTGCTGCTCTTAAAAAGAAAGCATCTCCTTTTACACTGGATTTTTCAGCATTGGAGCCATACATATTGTCTATATCAGCATTGAGCACAGTATTAATCTTATTCAATGCTCGGTAACCATTGCTGTAGGAGTTTGAGGTAAACATACCAGGTATTCCTGAATTTGTCCACTTGTAAAAAGGCGTCCAGTTGGCCGATCTTCTGATGGCCACATCTCTCATCAAAGTGGTGGTTATCATGTGTTGATAAGCATAAAAGCCACGCATATCATTATATGCCCCGGCGTTTAGGGAGTTCATCGCATTGATATCTGTTAATTTATCGGCAGACAAACCAATGGTGGAGTACTCGTCCAAGAATTCTTCACAGGAGGTAAAGGCAAGGCTCAATACCATTAAACCAATAAATAATCTTTTCATTTTAAATTTCTTATTGTTTTTCATCAGTTTAAAATTTTAGATTAACACCTATATTGACTGTCTTTGCCTGTGGAATTTGTTTCCACTTATCCATCAAATTGAGGTTCCCAGAACCGACAATATTTTCAGGGTCATACATCCACGGTTGGGCATTTGTCCAAGTCAAAAAATTGGTCAATTTTACATATAAGTCTAGTCCATTGATCAAACTGTTTTCGGGGACATCAACTTTATATGAAACCGTAAGATCTCTCATTCTTAGATAATCTAAATTGGATACATATTCCGATGTTCTGGTCCAAATGGTAGGATCTGTAGTCAACTGACTTACTTGGGTTACATCCCCCGGATTTCTCCATCTGCCCAGCATATTGCGAAGTGGTGTTAAATTCATCGATCCAAAAGCGTATTTTGAATTGATAATCTCTCCAGAGGCGATGTAATCTTGACCTACTGCAAATGAAAATAAGGCACTGACATTCCAGTTTTTGTAGGACAGATTTGTGCTAAAACCACCCGTAAAATCTGGATAAGGATTTCCAAAGGATACTTGATTTTCGTTTAGAAAGTTATTCAAACTTCCTGCTTGAGCAGCGGCTTGAGATTCGGTGTAAGCGACACCACTTTCTTGGTGAATATAAGTATCTTCTCCAGTGGCAGGATCGACTCCTCCCCAAACTGGAATTCTAGTAATACCAATGGGCTTGCCTACATAAATAGAGGTAGTTCCAAATCCGGGTAGATCTATTCCCTCGGCATTGTCTCCGATATCCAACACTTCATTTTCGTTCTGGGCATAAGTAAACTCAATATCCCAAGTTAAATCTTCCGATTCCGCCAAGGTTGCTCCCAAAATAATTTCAAAACCTTTGTTACTGATTTCTCCTAAGTTGGTGGTTACTTGTGTAAGCCCACTTACAATACTTACTGGATAAGGCAGAAGCAAATCTTTTGTCAGTTTGTCGTAGTAATCTAAATCAGCCCTGAATTTTCCATCCATAAGCTCCATACTCACCCCAAAATTGGTTTGAGTAGCGGTTTCCCAACCCAACTCATCATCGGCAATATTGGATAATGAAATACCGTTAAGGTTGTTGTAATTGGCTTGATTGTAGCGAGATTCATTAGCATAAGTACCTATTTCAGCGTTACCGGAGATTCCATAACTGGCTTTCAACTTGAGGTAACTAAAGATTCCTTTTAAAGGCTCAAAAAAATCTTCCTCACTGATGTTGTATCCCAAAGAAGCCGCAGGGAATGTTCCCCACCTTCTTTCCTTACCAAAACGGGAAGATCCATCCCTTCGGGCTGTGACAGAAAGCAAATACTTTCCTTTATAGTCATAATTAACCCGAGATAAAATCGACAGAAATGTGTAAGCACTTTCATAAAAATTTGGGATAAGCTCTGCGGCATCAATAGGCGTTTTCAAGGTGGAACTAGAAAAGCCTATTCCACGAAGATTGTTGGTTATGGACTTATTTTTGGAGGATTCCATTCCAGCCAATATATCAAAATTGTGATCCCCAAATCGCTTTCTGTAGTTGAGCAAGTTTTTCCAGTTCCAGGAATTTCTAGTAGATGCTGAAGATTGTGCTTGTGCCAAACCATCAGACTGGAGCCTTGCATCAAGATATTGCATCTGATTGACAGCAACACTGTTTAAACCAAATTCTGTTCTGAAACTCAATCCTTCGGCCAACTGGTATCTCATGTACCAACTGGCGGTAAAAGTTCTGTTCTTTTGGTTGGTTTCAAGCAAATCAACCCATGCTTTTGGGTTACGTTGAATGTTAAAATAAGTTCCATCTTCTTTAAAAACAGGATGAATGGGTAACATATTATTAGAACGTCCTAGTCCGTTTTGACCAGCCACTGGTGTGTTGTCAACATAACTAAAACTCATGTTTGAACCTATATTGATTTTATCACTCAATTGATGCGTCAAATTGGTACGTCCATTAAGTCTCAGATATTCGTTTCCAACGAAAATAGATTCTTCCTGTAGGAAGTTTCCACTGACGAAAAATTTTGTTTTTTCACTTCCACCCGATGCTGAAATATTTCCCCTGTAAGCAATACCATTCCTCAGAGCGGTGTTTTGCCAGTCGGTGTCAGTTGCTAGTGCATCAGCTCTGGTCAATCCATCTACCAATACATTACTTGAATCCCAAAATTCTGTAGGATTATTTCCAGAATTGTACCAAGCTTCTTGAGCCAATGTCAGGTATTCTTCTGCATTGACAAAATCAAGTTTTCTTGTGGCTTCTGATAAACCTACATCGAACGATGCTTCAATTTTGGTTTCACCACTTTGACCTTGTTTGGTAGTAATTAAAATTACCCCATTAGACCCTCTTGCTCCATAAATCGCAGTAGCTGCCGCATCTTTAAGTATCTCCATCGATGCAATATCATTTGGATTAATACTGGCCAGCAAGTTGGTGTCCATATCCATAAAATTTACAGAGTTGTTGGTGTCCATGTAGCCTCCCGATTCCATAATGATACCGTCAACTACATAGAGTGGTTCTGAGCTTGCTATAGCAGAGTTCGCCCCTCTAATTCTGATTTTGGTTGCTGATCCAGACATTCCCGAGCCTGTGACTACTTGTACACCTGCAGCTCTTCCTTGCAGTGCTTGTTCGAATGATCCAAGCGCAGTATTTTTGACTTTCTCGCCGTCAACTCTAACAATAGCACTGGACAGGTTTTTGGCGATCTGAGAACCATAACCTGTTACAATCACCTCTTCTAGTTTTTCACTGGATTCCTTTAATGAGATATTGATTTCAGTTTGTCCGTCAAAGACAATCTTTTGGCTTTCAAAACCAAGGTAGCTGAATTCAATCTCATCACCTGGCGAAACTTCCTCAAGGGTAAAATTTCCGTCAAAATCAGTAAGCGTACCCTTTCCGTCTGTATTATTAATGATGTTTACACCTGGTATTGGTTCGCCATCTGACATTACGGTACCACTGATTTCCTGAGCAAAGGCCTGGAAACAAATGAAAAACATGAAAAAGACTATTAAATAATTTCTCATAGTTTTAGTTTAATTGTTTTAATTAATTAAATCCCTTCATTGATTTTTTTGATCAATGTGTTTTACTCAAACACTTACAAACAAAATAAATTGCGATATGCAAGCATCCCATTAACAACTAAGTAATTTTATAGGAATTTGTATAATTATCTTATTCAATTAAGGGGTATAATATGTCACCTTTTATTTACTATATATACAAATGATAAAAAATTAATTTGGTCGTCAATTTTATTATTTCACACACACACTTCATCAAACTTATATAATTTCTGATTACAATGTTGTCGGCATTGAAAAAAAAACTACTATAACCTTATAGTAAAACAACGAAAACGTTATAGTATTAAATAAGTAAATCCCTTTTTTATTGTAAAATCCTAATTGTTAATGAATATCTATTTCTATTTTTGCCATTGAGGTGAAAAATAAAATTACATTAAAGAAAATGGCCCAAGAGTTGAATGTTTCCATTTCAACTGTCTCTAAAGCCCTTAAAGACAGTTATGAAATTGGAGAAGAAACACGGGAGCGAATACAAGCTTTTGCCAAACAAAAAGGATATCGACCCAACAACATCGCCTTGAGTCTTAAGAATAAAAAAACCAAAACCATAGGAGTCATCATTCCTGATGTAGTTCATTATTTTTTCGCACTGGTCGTCAATGGTATTGAGCAAATCGCGATGCAACAGGGTTATAATGTGGTAGTAGCTTTATCCAATGAGTCCTTTGAGAAAGAAGTAGTCAATTTGGAGACCCTAGCCGGTGGACTCATCGATGGTTTTATCTTATCCCTTTCTAGAGAAACCCTAAAGAATCAGGATTATCATCACATCAACGAAACCATTCGTCAAGGGATGCCCGTTGTTCTTTTCGATAGGATTGTGCCTGAAATAGAGTGTGATAAGGTCATTGTGGATGATGTCAAAGGTGCCTATGATGCAACATCTCTACTGATTTCCAAGGGTAAAAAACACATACTATTGTTGACCACACAAGATTTTGTAAATGTAGGACGATTGAGAGCCCAAGGGTATATTAAAGCCTTCCAAGACAATGGTTTACCATTGGACAACGACCTCATCATTAAGACGGTTGACACCCAAAGTTCGGACAAAGACATGTCTATTTTGGAAAAAAATATTGAGAAAGCAATTCGTAAAAATAAGAAGATCAATGGAATTTTTGCGGTCAATGAGATTTATGCAGGAGCCGCTTTGAAAGTACTAAAAAAACTATCCATTGGGGTTCCACAAAAGGTCAGTATCATCTGTTTTACCGATGGACTCATCTCCAAATATTCCAGTCCTACTCTTACGACTGTAAAGCAACATGGCGAGGAAATAGGGAAAGTAGCTGCCGCTAAGTTGATTGATAGACTCGAAAAAGAGGACGAGGAGGAGAGTTTATTTAAGGAATATGTCATTAAAACGACCATAGTAGAAAGAGAATCTACCTGATTTTTTGGATTTTAAAAAATTTCCATTAAGTTTGAACACTCAAAAAAATTTCACACACTCCTTATAATTTTTTTGATAAGCGTTGTGCTTGTCATAATTTAAATTTTTGAATTATGAAACAGCAACACTTGAGTTTTTGGGATATCTGGAACATGAGTTTCGGTTTCCTTGGGATTCAGTTTGGCTATGCATTACAGGGTGGCTTTATGTCACGAATATTTCAAACATTGGGGGCGTCAAAAGATGAATTACCCCTCCTATGGTTGGCGGCTCCATTGACGGGCTTGTTGGTTCAACCCATCGTAGGTTATTTGAGCGATAGGACATGGCACTACAGATTGGGCAGGAGAAGACCTTATTTTATGGTGGGAGCAATTTTGAGTTCCCTTGCACTATTTTTTATTCCTCACTCCCCCTATTTGTGGATGGCCGTTGGATTTTTGTGGATATTAGATACCTCCATCAATATCAGTATGGAACCTTTTAGAGCATTGGTCGCCGATAAGCTTCCCGAATCACAGCGAACCTATGGTTTTGTTGTGCAAGCCCTAATCATTGGTGTAGGAACTTGGGTCGCCAGTAGTTTACCTTGGATAGTGTCTTCTTTGGGTCTAAGTAATGCCGCTTCTCCTGGGGTCGTACCTCCGTCTGTCAAAGTTGCCTTCGGAATTGGTGCTGTCGTTTTTTTGGGCAGTATTTTTTATACGGTCATGACCACTAAAGAGAATCCTCCAGACGATATAGACGCATTCAGAGCTAATCTCAAAAACCAGAAAAGAAGTGCAATCGGAGAAATTATTGATAACATCATCAATATGCCCAAAACCATGCTAAAGTTGGGTGTGGTTCAGTTTTTCAGTTGGTTTGCCTTTTTTTCTATGTGGAGTTTGGCCAATCCAGCATTGACAGAACATGTCTACAAAGCGCCTGCTCCGGCCAAGGAAAATTTTGATTTTTCAGAAACTACCTCAACCGCTGATTTTCAAATTCAGAACGAAAAATTTCAAGAAGCATCCAATAAAGTTGGCGCCAATATGGGAGTCTATGGACTTTCATCAATGGTATTTGCATTGTTGTTGAGCTTTTATACATCAACAAAACAAGTCAACCGCAAATTATTACATATGGTTTCACTTGCCTTGGGAGGGCTAGGGTTTTTACTGATGTATCTCATACCAGATCCAAAATTATTATGGCTTTGGTTTTCTCTTATCGGAATCTCTTGGGGAAGTATCCTCTCTATGCCCTACGCCATGTTGTCCAGTGCCATTGACCCAGACAAAATGGGAATCATGATGGGTCTTTTCAATATGTTTATTGTCATTCCGCAAATTTTTGCTGCTTTGGGGGGAGTAAATTTCCTAAGCAGTTTGTTGGGAGCTGCTCCCATTTATGCGATGGTTCTGGCTGGAGTTTCACTCCTTCTCTCAGCTTTCTCTAACCTTTTAATAACAAATTAAAATGTCGTCAGCTATCAATCTTAATTTGGATATAAAAGGGATGATTTTCGACCTCGACGGTGTGATCGCTGATACGGCTCATTTACACTACAAAGCTTGGTGTAAAATCGCATGGCAGTGGAAATTTAATTTGGCCGTTGATCAAAACGAAAAACTAAAAGGAATCAGTAGAAATAATGCGATGCGAAAAATTGCAAATTGGGCAGGAAAAAATTTGTCTGAAAAGGAATTAGAAAATTTTGCGGATCAAAAAAACACATTTTATCTAAATTACTGTGAGTCATTGAGTCCTGAGGATACGCTCCCAGGGGTTGTTAGTTTTATTGACCAATGTCGGCGAACAGGAATGAAATTAGCCGTTGGCTCTGCAAGTAAAAATGCCAAAATAATTCTACAAAAACTCCAAATCATTGATGTTTTTCAAATTATAGTAGATGGCAATATGGTGGAAAAATCAAAACCCCATCCTGAAGTATTTCTCAAGGCCGCCGAATTGATGAAAATCAAGCCTTCAGATTGTGTGGTCTTTGAAGATTCTCAGGCAGGAATTCAAGCTGCCATCAATGCTGGAATGATGACCATAGGCATTGGGAGCTCTGATCTCCGGGATTGTAATGCTCAAATTCAATCTTTTGAAAAATATAATTTAAACAAACTGATATCTCAAATCAATAACTAAAATCCTAATGAATCAATCATATATTTCAGAGGATGCTTGGAAAATCGTTGAGACAGGATTCAATCCTGATCGCGTCAAAGCCTCTGAGAGTATCTTCAGTATTGGAAACGGTGCCATGGGACAAAGAGCCAATTTTGAAGAACATTATTCCGGCCCTAGCTTCCAGGGGAGCTACATCGGCGGCATTTATTATCCTGACAAAACTAAAGTGGGCTGGTGGAAAAATGGTTATCCTGATTATTTCGCTAAAGTGATCAATGCTCCCAATTGGATTGGAATCGATATCACCGTGGATCAAATCCCTTTGGATCTTTTTACTGCCAAAAAAATTCTTCAATTTACCCGTGTACTCGATATGAAAACGGGACTTTACTCTCGTTCCTATGAGTTGGAAATGCCCAACGGTATTCATCTAAAGGCAAGTGTCAAAAGGTTTTTATCCATGAAGGAAGGCGAAACAGGAGCCATTGAATACAATATAGAATTGTTGAGTGAAAAAGCTAGCTTCGATATTTCTCCTTACTTGAATGGAAAAATCAAAAATGAGGACAGCAACTGGGATGATCCCTTTTGGAATCATTTGGAGGCTGAGGTCAATGATCAATCGGCATTTTTATTATCCAAAACACTCAAAACCGAATTTCATGTATGCTCCTTCATGCATGCTGAATTGAGTTTAAACGGAAATCCACTAGGTGATCCCTGTAAAAATTTCAATAATGAAAATAAACTGGGATTCACCACAGCCATCAACCTCTCAAAAGGAGATCAACTTACCATCACCAAATACGGGGGTTATGTTACCTCTCTACATCACGATGAGCATCAGCTAAAATCGGTCGCAAAACAAAAAATCAGCTCATCATTGGAGAAAGGATTTCAATCCCTTTATGATGATCACTCCGATTGTTGGTCTCAAATTTGGGCCTTATCTGACATTGTTATAGGGGGCGACTTAAATGCTCAACAGGGCATTCGATTTAATATCTTTCAACTCAATCAGACCTATACCGGTAGGGACGATAGATTGAACATTGGGCCAAAGGGATTTACGGGAGAAAAATACGGGGGAAGTGCCTATTGGGATACGGAGGCCTATTGCCTTCCTTTCTACATGACTACCAAAGGTACTGAGGTGGCCAAGAACCTTTTAAAATACCGTTTTAACCAATTGCCCAAAGCCATCGAGAATGCCGAAAAATTAGGATTTAATGGTGGTGCAGCACTTTTTCCTATGGTTACAATGAACGGGGAAGAATGTCACAACGAATGGGAAATTACTTTTGAGGAAATTCATCGTAATGGTGCAATTGCCTATGCCATTAACAACTATGAAAATTTTACCAATGACACTTCATACATTCCCGAAAAGGGTCTAGAAGTGCTTATTGCTATTTCACGTTTCTGGAGTCAAAGGGTCAACTTTTCTAATCAAAAAAACAAGTATGTGATTTTGGGAGTAACAGGACCCAATGAATATGAAAACAATGTCGATAACAATTGGTACACCAATTACATTGCCCGTTGGACATTAAAATATACCATCAAGCAAATTCATAAAGGGAAAACCCAATGGCCTGAGCAATTGCAAAATACAACCAAAAAAACTAATTTAAAGGAAGAAGAAATTGACCGATGGCTGGAAATTACTGAAAAGATGTATTTACCATTCGATGCAAAACACAATGTCTATTTGCAACAAGACGGTTTTTTGGATAAAGAAATGATGACCGTAGACCAACTGGACGACGATCAACGGCCGATTAATCAAAATTGGTCCTGGGACAGAATTTTGAGATCCCCTTTCATCAAGCAAGCCGACACTCTTCAGGGTTTTTATTTTTTTGAAGACGACTTTACCCATCAAGAACTCGAGGACCATTACAATTTTTACAAACCTTTTACTTTACACGAATCATCGCTATCGCCATGTATTCATTCGATACTTGCAGTGCGCTTGGATAAGATGAAAGAAGCATACGAATTGTATTTACGTACCTCACGACTCGATCTTGACGACTACAACAGAGAGGTTGAAGAGGGACTCCATATCACAAGCATGGCTGGAACTTGGATGAGTGTTGTTAACGGATTTGTTGGCCTAAAAATTAAGGAAGGAATGTTGTCTCTCAAACCCAAACTCCCTGAACATTGGAATTCGCTTTCCCTTAAAATCAATTACAGAGGGGCGGTACTGAGCATTCATCATGAAAATAATGACTCCACATTCCAATGGAGTGGTGAAAAACCTTTAGATCTATTATTAAATGATCACCCCATTACTGTCAATTCTTCAAAAAAAATAAACCCAACCTTATGAAAAAAGTTTTACTTATCCTTTCATTGATGTTTTTGATTTCCCTTGAGGGCCAAATTCAAAAAGTAGAGCCGCCTTTTTGGTGGACAAGTATGAAAATGTCCGAAATTCAATTGCTTGTCTATGGTGAAAATATTGCCCAGTATAGCCCCAAAATTGATGCTGAAGGGATTAAATTGATTTCGGTAGATCGCGTCCAAAACGACAATTATATTTTTCTGAATGTAGCAATAGGTACTGAGGCCTCCCCAGGCACCATACTTATTGACTTTTACAAGGGTAATAAAAGAAAATACACCCACCAATACCAACTTCTGGAAAGAAAACTAAATGCTGCTCAGCTTCAAGGTTTCACCCCTGCCGATGTTATGTATCTCATCACCCCTGATCGTTTTGCAAATGGCGATCTTCAAAACGACGAAATGGATGGAATGCTGGAAAAACTGGGCTCAGGAGATTTCGATAGACACGGGGGAGACTTACAAGGAATTATAGACCATCTCGACTATTTGGATGATTTGGGATTTACAGCCATTTGGCTGAATCCAGCCCTCGAAAACAATATGGAGAAAGCTTCTTACCACGGATATTCTACCACCGACTATTATAGGGTAGATCCCCGATTCGGAACCAATAAAAAATTTAAAGAGCTCGTTGATAAAGCCGCCCAAAAAGAAATCAAAATCATTATGGATCTCATTCCCAATCATTGTGGAAGCGAGCATTGGTTCTTTAAAGATCCTCCCACCCACAATTGGTTCAACCATCAAGAGGGGTACAAAAATACAACCCACATCAGAGAATCTATTCAAGATATTCATGCTTCTGAAATCGACCAAAAAGAGCACGCCGACGGCTGGTTTGTCCAGACCATGCCCGACTTAAATCAAAGAAACCCTCTGGTATCAAAATACTTTATCCAAAATGCCATTTGGTGGATAGAATACTCTGCTATTGCTGGTATCAGAGTGGATACTTACCCCTATTCTGATCGCGATTTTATGGGCGACTGGACAAAAGCCATCATGGAAGAGTACCCTAATTTTAATATCGTCGGAGAGGAATGGACCACCAATCCTGCCATTACTTCCTATTGGCAAAAAGGAAAAGTAAATCACGATGGTTATGTTTCTTATTTACCCAGTTTGATGGACTTTCCCCTTCAATCAGCCTTTGTAGAATCTCTCAATGACGATTATGGTTGGGGAAAAGGGTTTACAAAAGCCTACAAAATGTTGGCCAATGATTTCCTTTATTCAGACCCCTACAATTTGGTTATTTTCCCAGACAATCACGACATGACCCGATTTTTTACTCAAGTCAATAATGATTTGGACCTCTTTAAAATGGGAATTGTTTACTATCTCACCATGAGGGGAACCCCCCAATTTTTTTATGGTACCGAAATTCTAATGAACAGCAACCAAAACCCTCAAAATCACGGACTGATTCGATCTAATTTTCCCGGTGGATGGCCTAATGATGAGGTGAATGCTTTTACTGGAAAAGGATTGAACAAAGACCAAAAACAAACACTGGAATTTTTCAAAAAATTACTGAATTGGCGGAAAAATAATGATGTTATTCATCATGGAAAATTAATTCAATATGCGCCTAAGAAAGGAGGTTGGGATGAAATTTATAGCTATTTTAGAATCCACAATAACAAAAAAGTTTGGGTTGTGTTCAATAGGGTCAATCGCACTCAAACCATTAAACTGAGCCGCTACAGTCAGTTATTGGATGGGTGTTCAGAGGGGTTTGAAGTTCTGCTAGACAAGAAAATCAAACTCGAAGATGAATTGGAAATTGGAGGTAAGTCAGTAATGGTCATCGAACTCAAACCCTAAACTAAAGTTGTTTTTTAAAAGCTTAGAAATTAAATAACTTTTAGGTTTTGAATAGATGATTGGGCAGATATCTACTTATCGGCTCAAGTAAATAAAAATTATGATTCATCATTCCCTTAAAACTTTTATACCCCTGAGTATTTACTTATTAGGACACCTAAACAAGAATACCCTGGCGATGTAATGCATGCAAATCATATATATTAATAACAATAGTGCCCCTTTTTTAATAATTCATTTATAGTTAGATTTAACATTTACTCACTGTCAAATTCAAGTTTTACATGATGCATTAAAAAATATAAACACTAATCTTGTTTTAATTAAGGATTGAAAGCACGGATCAAACCTATTGGTTAAAGAATATATTTATATGATGACTAATTTTTTTCTTAATCAATTAAATAAATCACAATGAAGAAATTGTTTTTTGTACTACTTATTTCTTTGAACTCATGTAATGAGAATCAGGAATTAAATATTGTTGTAAATAATTTATTTCAGGATAATATGATTATTCAACACAATAGCGAAACACCTATTTGGGGAACGGTTAAGCCTAATAAACAGGTTAAAATTGAAATGAGTTGGGGCGATAAATATAAAACTCTAGCGGATTCCAAAGGAAATTGGAGGATTAACATAAAAACTCCTATTGCTGATAATATTCCCCATTCGATAAGAGTTGAATCTTCAGATGATGAAATAATATTTAATAATATTCTTTTGGGTGAAGTTTGGTTAGCATCAGGACAATCAAACATGCAATGGAGAATGAGACGGTCAGAAAATAAGAATGAATTGTCTAATTCTGTTTTTAATAATAAAAAAATCAGAATGATAACAGTTGATAGAAATTTATCATTGAAACCATTATCAAAATTTAGTGGTGAATGGAAGATCTGTAGCACCGAAACTATATCAGATTTCTCAGCTGTTGGTTATTTTTTTGCAAAAAAACTTTATGACGAATTAGATGTTCCAATTGGAATTATTAATTCAAGTGTTGGAGGAACACCCGCTGAGTCTTGGTCAAATATAAATAATTTGGAAAAAGTTAATGGATTTGAAAACTTAAGGGAAAGATTTGAAATAAGTAATGATACAAATTCTGATTATAATTTGTGGCTTAGTAATCACAAATATGTAAATCGAGATGAATTTATCAATAAAAAAGAAATTAAGTTTTTTGATAAAAAAAACAAATTATTTCTTGATGAGGATTTTAATGATACTAATTGGAAAGTAAGAAGTCTTGACGAAATAAGGACAATTTTTAAGAAGAAAGAAGTTGATTTGTCTATATATAGTCGTTTTCAAAATAGTCATGACGATTTTGATGGAGCTGTATGGTTAAGAAATGATTTTGTAATTAATAAGGAAAATATTTTAAACATTGAATTAGAAATTGGGAAACTAGCAACCACACAAGAGTTTTATTCCGTTTTTATCAATGGTGAATTAATTGGAAGAAAGAATAATTGGTCATCTGCACCTTCAAGATATAAAATAAGAGACGGATTATTAAAACTAGGAAAAAACAATATATCAATTAGACTGTTAGATTTTTATGGCGACGGTGGCCTAAAAGAAGACTTAAACAGAGGATTATATTCTCAAAATGAAAAAATTATTTCATTTGATGATTCTTGGAAAACTAAATTTATTGCATG
>Ga0209374_1000604_pt1 | contig 39163 bp, 43 predicted proteins | sample SaaInlLV_DNA_10m_FD_184683 | JGI IMG/M metagenome (GOLD analysis project Ga0209374, IMG submission 184683) | Marine microbial communities from expanding oxygen minimum zones in the Saanich Inlet - SI075_LV_DNA_10m (SPAdes) (version 2) | ecosystem: Environmental > Aquatic > Marine > Unclassified ... | reverse complement strand
CAAGCCCCTGACCCAGGGCTGACCCCAGAGCCAGCCACCGCTCGGGTAGTACTTTAACGCCAGCAACATGGCAGACCATAAAAACGCGCTGCCGGCCAGAAGAGGTTGACCCGCAAGTATCGGCCCTGCGCCAACAAGATCCAGTTTGATCCAGAGAGACCCGCACGTGAGGGGCACCAGCGATGCAAACACCAGTCGGCCGATGGCTGAGCGAATAATAACCAGATTGGACCACTCCCAGGCACCGGCAGCAGCCACCGCACCGAAGAGAACCGCCTGAGTGGGAAAAGGGGCCAAAAGCAAGGTAATCAGAAAAGCAGCTACTAACACCAGCCCTGTCACCACGCGTTGCCGGAGCATCGAGGAAACGTGAGGCATGGCTCAGTAACCGTGTACCAGAGGACGCACACCAAAACGACGCTCTCGCACTGCGTAATCAGCCAGAGCTAGATCCAAAACCGATTCATCGAAATCGGGCCACAGCACCTCGGTGAACCAAAACTCCGCATAAGCGAATTGCCAAAGAAGAAAATTGGATATCCGTGTCTCTCCCGCAGTCCGAATACACAAATCGGGGTCAGGTAATGACTGAGTGGACAACCGAGCCGAAATCAGGGCCTCATCAATCTCCTCATCGACCAGCCGGCCCTCTTTAAGGTCCAGGGCAATCGATCTGGCGACCTGCGTCATATCCCAGCGACCCCCATAGTCCAAGGCCAGCGTTAGCGTTGCCCTCTCTCCTCCAGCTGTCGCCGCTTCAGCATCGGCGAGCAGGCGCTGCAGGCGCGGGCTGAAACGATCGCGGCGGCCAATGATCCTCAATTGCACGCCATCCGCCTGCAATTTGGCTACTTCATTTCGTAGATATCGTGACAATAGCGCGAGGAGTGCGCGCACCTCAGCTCTAGATCTTCCCCAATTTTCACTCGAGAAGGCGAATAACGTCAGATAGCGGATGCCCCGAGCCTCGCAGGCTTCAACAATAGTCCGAACGGCTTCAGCGCCAGCACGGTGTCCTGCAACGCCGGGGAATCCTTCCCGACGCGCCCAGCGGTTGTTGCCGTCCATGATGATGGCGAGATGACGGGGAACCGTTCGGAGCTGAATATCAGAGGCTTTCAATGCTATTCCTGCGGCGTCTTAGATCGCCATGAGATCCGTTTCTTTGTCTGTCAAAGCAGATTCGACCTTGGCGACATAAATATCTGTCAGCTTTTGCACCGCCTCCTGAGCTCGGCGCTCCTCGTCCTCGGATATCTCTTTCTCTTTGAGTAAATCCTTGAGCATACCGAGTGCATCCCGTCGTGCATTGCGAACCGATACTCTTGCAGATTCTGCCTCAGCCCGCGACTGTTTGGTGTAACCTTTCCGCGTCTCCTCGGTCAGTATGGGCATAGGAATCCGAATCACCTCACCCGCTGTCGCAGGGTTCAGTCCCAGATCAGATTTCATAATAGCCCGCTCAATATCCGGGGTAATGGACTTATCAAACGCAACAACACTCAACGTGCGCGCGTCCTCTATGTTGACATTCGCGATTTGGTTCAGGGGTGTCTCGGCGCCGTAATACTCCAGCCGGATACTATCCAACAAACTGGGATGCGCGCGCCCTGTGCGGATCTTGTTGAAGTTATGCGCCAGCGCCTCAAGCGCTTTTCCCATGCGTTCTTCCGTTTCCTGTTTGATGTCATCAATCATTGTGTTCTTCTCGCCTATGAGACCCGTTTGAACGGTCACGCCTGAATCAAGGTTCCCTCGTCACCACCTCGCACAATACTCAGCAGTGCGCCACGCTGTGACATGTTAAAGACCCTGACTGGCATACCGTGGTCCCGCACAAGACAGATCGCGGTCAGATCCATCACCCCTAATTTCTTATCCAGCACCTCATCGTAAGCGAGGACATCGTACTTCACTGCATCCGGATTCTTTACCGGATCAGCACTGTACACACCATCCACTTTCGTGGCCTTTAGTACAATATCCGCTTTTACCTCGATACCGCGCAGGCAGGCAGAGGAGTCTGTCGTGAAAAAAGGATTGCCAGTGCCCGCCGCGAAAATAACGACGTCACCATTGGATAGTGCTCTGATCGCCTTTCGACGATCATAATGCTCGACGACACCGCTCATAGGAATGGAGGACATCGCCTGAGTTGCGATGTTGGATCGCTCCAGCGCATCCCGGAGTGCCAGCGCATTCATAACGGTCGCGAGCATGCCCATATGGTCACCGGTGACCCGGTCCAAACCGGCCGCATTGAGTGCTGCTCCGCGAAATAGATTTCCACCGCCGACGACCAGACCTACTTGAACACCAATACCCACCAACTGACCAATTTCAAGGGCAAGGTGATCGAGGATACGGGGGTCGATACCGAAGGCCTCCTGACCGGTCAGCGCCTCTCCGCTCAACTTCAGCAGAATGCGTTTATATACCTTATCAGCAGCCATTGTGCGCGTCCCCTCGAGATTCAGTCACTCCGGTATGCTACCCATCCTCGGATGCCATATCACAGCGAAAACTTGGTGATACTGAACATCACGGCGCTTACATCGATACGGCTTATCATCCGTTTCCGAGCTGTGCCGCGACTTCTGCAGCAAAATCAACTTTTTCCACGTCAATACCCTCACCCACCTCAAAGCGGGTAAAGTTCAGCACTGTGGCGCCCGCAGTGGACACCAGCTTACCTACCGTCTGGTCTGGATCTTTCACAAAAGCTTGTTCCGTCAAGCTGTTCTCTGCCAGAAACTTCCGGATGCGCCCGTCAATCATTTTTTCCACGATTTCGGCTGGCTTACCCGAATCGGCTGCCTGAGCTGCGTATATCTCGCGCTCTTTGGCGACCACTTCCTCTGGCATATCAGCGGGCGAAACGACCTGCGGATTGAGCGCGGCTATGTGCATCGCGACGTCGCGTGCCAGATCTTCGGAACCGCCCTTTAATGAAACCAAGACCGCAATGCGATTGTTACCATGAACATAACCGCCGATGACACCATCCTCAACCTCGTGAGCGACCACCCGCCTCACACTGATGTTTTCTCCGATTTTCTGCACCAAGGCCTGACGTGCATCCTCAATGTCATCGGCTGCGAGGGCAGCAACCTCGGTGATGCGCTGTGACATCGCTTTGTCGACGACGGCGCCAACAAACCCTAGGAAATTCTCATCGCGTGCAACAAAGTCGGTCTCACTGTTCACCTCAACCATGGTGGCATAAGCACCATCTTCGGAAGCCTTGATCGCCACGACACCGTCAGCGGCAGTTCTACCTGCCTTCTTGGCCGCCTTCATCCCGCTAGATTTACGCAAAGCCTCGATCGCGGCGTCCACGTCACCATTCGCGTCAGCCAACGCTTTTTTGCACTCCAAAAGGCCGAGCCCCGTCCGTTCTCGCAATTCCTTTACTAATGCAGCAGACATGATTTCACCTCGTTAATCTCCCCGAAGGGACAGATACTGCGTTGATTCAGGGGTCATGGACCCCCGCGATGCTTGCTTACTGACTGATCTACCCAATCAGGACGCCGGGGCCGCCTCATCTGAGGCAGGAGCCGCTTCAGCGCTCTGCTCTGGCGCCGGCTCCTCAGCCGAGGCGCTGACCGCATCTGCAGCCACCACTGCTTCAGGCGCCGATTCCTCCGGCTCGGTTACTTCAACAAAATCGCTGGCAGCAACCATCTCACCCGCTTCGGTTTTACCGGCAATGACGGCATCGGCTACCGCAGCGACGTACAGCTTAATAGCTCGAATCGCATCATCATTACCCGGGATCACATAATCCACACCGTCGGGATTGCTGTTGGTATCGACAATCCCGATGACAGGGATGCCCAACTTATTGGCCTCAGTCACCGCAATTCGCTCGTGATCAACATCGACTACGAACAACACATCGGGCAACCCAGACATTTCCTTGATACCGCCAATGGAACGCTCTAGCTTGTCCTTCATGCGCGAGCGCATCAGTGCCTCTTTTTTGGTGAGTTTGGCAAAAGTACCGTCGCGCTCCTGGTCCTCAAGCTCACGTAATCGCTTGACTGATGAGCGAATCGTTTTGAAATTGGTCAGCATTCCACCTAGCCAGCGATGGCTGACAAATGGCATGCCACAGCGGCGAGCCTGCTCCTCGATAATCTTACCGGCAGCGCGTTTTGTTCCAACGAACATTACCTTGTTCTTCTTCTCAGCGAGGCGCTTCACCGTACTCAGCGCATCATTAAATGCCGGAACGGTGTGCTCGAGATTAATAATATGGATCTTGTTACGGGCTCCGAAGATGTACTTATCCATCTTGGGATTCCAGAAACGGGTCTGGTGTCCGAAGTGCGCACCTGCCTGTAGCAAGTCACGCATGCTTACCTGCGTCATAGTCAAACTCTCTGTTTGGGTTAACCTTCCGCCCCTTATCGCGACTCCAACCGGAAACCGGCACCCGGGTCCGCGAAAACAAAGGGACGTGCTATTGGCCACGAGGGGCTTTTGCTGAGTTGTCTACCCAGCGGCGCGCTTTATACCACAGCGCCCGTCGAAGGGAAAGCGGGCCCAAATGCACAGCAGAGTCGGTTACACTGCGCGCGACGAAGGCAGCGTCCCAACAGAAAAACACCCAAATGAACACAGTAAAGCCCAAAACCCAGTCCGAACTCGACGGCATGCGCCTTGCAGGCAGCTTAGCAGCCGAGGTGTTGGAAATGATCGCGCCCCAAGTCGTGGCCGGCATGACTACCGGGGAGATCGACCGTATTTGTCACGACCACATCGTGACCGTGCAGAAGGCCACGCCAGCACCACTCAATTACAAAGGCTTCCCAAAATCTATTTGCACCTCAGTGAACGAGGTGATCTGTCATGGCATTCCGTCAGACAGCAAAAAGCTTCGAGGCGGAGACATCATCAACATCGATGTCACCGTGATTAAGGATGGCTGGCATGGCGATACGAGCATTATGCTCGGGGTCGGCGATGTCGCGCCCCATGCCGACCGGTTGATGCGAGTTACCCAAGAGTGCCTGTACCGCGCGCTGGCGCTGATTAAGCCCGGTGCAACACTGGGCGATTTGGGGGCGGTGATTCAAAGTCATGCCGAGGCAAATTATTATTCAGTGGTCAGGGAGTACTGTGGTCACGGTATTGGGCAGGTTTTTCATGAGGAACCACAGGTACTGCATTATGGGCGGGCGGGCACCGGGCTGCGTTTGGAGCCGGGCATGACCTTTACCGTTGAACCGATGATCAATGCGGGTAAACGCTATACCAAACTGAATGCGAGAGACGGTTGGACCGTGACGACCCGAGATGGCAGATTGTCAGCCCAGTGGGAACATACCGTCGCGGTAACCGAATCAGGATGTGAAGTGTTCACCCGGAGGCGGGATGAAGCTCTCCCCTTCTAGTCAGCCCCCAGCAATCGACATTCCCCCTATAACCACCTTTTTCAGCGGGGAAAAGGCTACCGCGCAAGAGACTCGTGCGTTCCTGAAAAGCGCAAAACACGCATTGGCTGATGCATTTCAGCCTGAGCAACCGGTGACGCCATTACTCAAAGAAGCCAGTAACGTCGTAGATATTGTTTTGGCCTATCTATGGATTGAGCACGTTGGAGACCTGCCGGACATCGCGCTGATTGCCGTGGGAGGCTACGGAAGAGGAGAGCTGTTCCCACAATCGGATATCGATATCCTGATCTTATCCCGGGATGTCTTGTCAGAAGAGGCGACACGGTGCCTAGAACGATTCGTAGCGAGTTTGTGGGATACCGGCTTGCAGGTTGGGCACAGTGTGAGAACGCTTCAAGAATGCGAAGCGCTGGCGCGGGAGGACCTGACGGTCGTAACAACGATGATGGAGTCCCGATATTTGCAGGGGGACACAACGCTCGAGCCCGCCCTTAAGGCAATGACCGACACCGACCGCATGTGGTCCCCCAGCGACTTTATTCGCGGCAAGCTGGGTGAACAACAGAGGCGTCACGACAAATACAGCAACACCGAATATGCGCTGGAACCCAACATCAAAAGTTCACCGGGTGGATTGCGGGATTTGCAGGTTATCGAATGGATAACCCTTCGGTGCTTTAAGCAAAGCCTCTCTGATGTGGAGGGGCCTAAGTTCCTTAGCGACGCCGAGCTGGACCAGCTGCAGCAGGGCAAAGAGTTTCTCAGTCAAGTGCGCTTTGCGTTGCACAACATGGCGAGTAGAGCTGAAGACAGGCTCTTGTTCGATCATCAGAAACAACTTGCGGCCGTGTGGCACCTGATCGACGGAGACAAATTGGCGGTTGAACAGTTCATGCAGGTCTATTACCGCTGGATGAAAACACTCAGCCAGCTCAACGAGCTGCTGATAGAGGTCTTTGAGCACCGGCTTTCAGAGGTTGCTGACCAGCACGATTCGAACCTGCGCGTAATAGACGACGATTTTGAGGTGTCTGAAAGTCGCATTCGTGCGCGGCACGACGCGGTATTTACCCGTTCGCCAAGTAACCTGTTACGCATCTTTGTCTTGATTGGCAATGATCCGCTGGTTGACCGAATAGAGCCGGACACCCAGCGTTTGATTCGGCGTGACGCGCACTTAATTGACGAAGCGTTTCGAGCTAGTGAAGTCAATAGAGACCTCTTCATGCAGGTCCTGAGTGTGCCGCACAACATGACTAAACAACTGCGCAGAATGTCGCGCCATGGCGTGATGGGCGCCTATCTTCCCGCCTTTGGGGCCATAATAGGTCAGATGCAATTTGATCTGTTCCATGCCTATACCGTGGACGCACACACCATGGAGGTCATCGCCAATACCCGTCGATTTATGCGCGCTGACTATACCGACCGATTTCCGGTCTCCACCCGGATTGCGCGCAGGTTGAGAGACCCGAGGCTGCTCTATATTGCCGCCCTCTTTCATGATATCGGCAAAGGACGCGGCGGTGATCACTCGGAGCTGGGCGCAGTGGATGCCAAGGACTTTTGCAGTGATCACAAATTGACCGCGTCCGATACTGAGTTGGTCATATGGCTCGTAAAAAATCATCTTCTCATGAGCCAAATTGCCCAGCGAAAGGACATCTCCGATCCCGAGGAAATCCAACGATTTGCGGAGATTGTTGGCACACAAGAGCGTCTCGACTACCTGTATACCCTCACCGTTGCCGATATCGCTGGCACCAACCCTGAATTGTGGAATGCGTGGCGATCATCACTGATGCGCCAGCTCTACACCGAAACCCGTCGTGCATTGGGCCGGGGCCTCCAGAATCCAATCGCACGTGAGGAGGTGATTGGAGCGACCAAGCGCGCCGCCGCAGAAGCGCTGGAATATCGCGGCTTTTTAGAGGACGAATTGGCTGAGATCTGGATATCGAGGGGAGACGATTACTTTGTCAGAGAACGCGCTGAAGACATTGCCTGGCATACCGAAGCGATTGCTGACCACGATCTGACAGACGGCGCTCTGGTGCTAGTGCGGCAAGCGGGCGAGTCGCCTATCGGTAATGCCACCCAGATCTTCGTCCATGCTCGAGACGAGTCAAATACCTTCGCCAAGATTTGTGCCGCGCTCGATACGCTCGACTTAAGCGTTCATGATGCGCGTATCTACAGCGACGACGACGGCAGTACGCTGGATACATTTTACGTTTTGCGCAGTGATGGCACCCCGCTGGATCCCCACTCAGACACTTTTCGAGAAATTCGCCACACCATCCAGCACAACCTGCTGCAATCATCCGCGAAAACCGTGACTCGACACATGCCAAGAACGGCAAGGGCATTTAAGATTCCGACGCAAATTCAATTCTCCAAAGATCAGTTGAGCGGCCTCACAACACTCGAAATTAGCACCGCAGACCGACCCGGCTTGTTGGCGCGAATTGGTTCCGTGCTGTCGCAACATGGCGTGACGGTTCAGGGAGCTAAAATCCAGACATTAGGGGAGCGAGTCGAGGATATATTTTTTCTCTCAGACGATAAGGGGCGCTCACTCGAGGACGCTTCTCTCATCGCTGAGATAAAAGGAGAACTGATCGAAGAGATGAACTCGGGGCAGCACCATGAACCTATCTCCGTGGAGCTCAGTGTTTGAACATCGGTCTGGAAGCGCTGCAGCCCTACCCTTTCGAGCGGCTCAACGCATTATTGCAGGGCGTGACCCCCGCCGGTAGTCAGACCATTCCGCTGACTATCGGTGAACCGCAACACCCGCCACCGATAGCGGTTACAGAACTCCTGGCCGAGCACGCGCCGCTGGTGGGCAAGTACCCAACGACAAACGGAAGTTCATCGCTTAGAGCAGCGATCGCCCGTTGGCTGGAGCGACGATTTGCTCTGAACACAGTCAATGCAGACCAACAAGTGCTCCCGCTTAACGGCACACGCGAGGGGCTTTTCTCACTGGCTCAGGCGGTCGTAACTCACGGCCAGACGGGCGCGGTGATCTCTCCCAACCCGTTTTATCAAATCTATGAAGGCGCAGCATTGCTCGCCGGTTCATCTCCGCGCTTTGTCAACTGCGATCACGACAATGGATTTACGCCGGACTTTTCCCATATCTCGGAGGACCAGTGGCAAGCATGTCAATTGCTGTACATCTGTACGCCGGGCAATCCCGCTGGCGCTGTATTGTCCACAACGCAGTTGCAGCAGTTAATTGCGCTAGCACAGGAGCACGATTTTGTTATAGCGAGCGACGAGTGCTATAGCGAAATCTACCCCGACGACAGTAAACCGCCACCCGGTTTACTGGGCGCGGCCGCCACTCTGGGCGTCACCGACTTCCGCAACTGTCTGTGCTTCCATAGCCTTTCCAAACGATCAAACCTGCCCGGACTGCGTTCTGGATTCGTCGCAGGGGACAGTCGCTGGATAGCGCGTTTTCGCCGATACAGGACTTATCATGGGTGCGCGATGCCCATGCATCATCAAATTGCCAGTGAGTGGGCTTGGTCAGACGAGGTCCATGTGGCGGAGAATCGCGCCCGTTATCGAGAAAAGTTCAACGCGGTGACACCCATCATCTCGACAGTCATGACAACACCCGTTCCCGACGCCGGTTTTTACCTCTGGCCTGAAACACCCGTCAACGACGAACATTTTGCACGCGAGCTATGGCAGCGTGCTGGGGTAAGTGTTTTACCCGGTAGGTATCTCGCGCGCGATACCCCGAAGGGCAACCCAGGCGCCATGCGCGTGAGAATCGCACTCGTCGCAGAACGCGACCTCTGCGTCGAGGCCGCAGAGCGTATGGCAAGCTGCCTACGAGAAGGCTGGTGAAATGGCGACTTCTGGCAACCTGGGTAAGGCTGAGCGCATTGCGTATATTGATGCGCGGCTGCAGGCACTCTATCCCGAAACACCGGTCCCGCTCGATCATAGCGACCCTTATACCCTGTTGATCGCTGTGCTGCTGAGCGCACAATGCACCGACGAGAGAGTCAATCAGGTCACACCCCAACTTTTCGCGCACGCCACCTCACCAGAACAAATGGTCACGCTTTCAGTAGAGGACATCCGCAGCATCATTCGGCCCTGTGGATTATCGCCACAAAAATCCAAAGCCATTCATCGGCTCAGCGAGATGCTGCTAGAACAACATGGCGGAGCGGTTCCCGCTGACATGGCGGCTTTGGAGTCCTTACCTGGCGTCGGCCATAAAACAGCCAGTGTTGTAATGGCTCAGGCTTTTAGTATGCCTACCTTCCCGGTAGACACGCACATTCACCGACTCGCACAGCGCTGGGGTTTGACCCGCGGCCGCAGCGTTGTAGAAACAGAGCGAGATCTAAAGCGCGCCTTCGACGAAACGCGCTGGAATGCTCTCCATCTGCAGATTATTTTCTACGGTCGGGAGCATTGCACCGCACGAGGGTGCGACGGGAGAGTGTGCGAAATCTGCAGAACGTGTTATCCCAATCGAAAACAACCAAAACAGTGCCACAAGGCGTGAGCTCAAGCACAGAAGCCACTAAATTCTGCTACCCTGCCCTCCCTAGCGTTTTCTTGGCCATACCGAATGCACTAGGCCGTTGACTAAAACCACGATGCCTTTCCAGCCTTATGAACCTACCTACCCTCCATGGCATCCCCAACTGTGATTCGGTACGCAAAGCGCGGGGCTGGCTCGAAACCCACCAGATTGATTACCGATTTGTAGACTTCAAAGAAACGCCGCCAACAATGGCAGCACTTAACAGCTGGCTCGAGGTGGTTGGCGCGACGCTATTAGTTAACCGGCGAAGCACCACCTATCGTCAACTTCAGGTGACCGATAAGAATGCGTTAGAGAAAGGCGATGTCGCGTCGGTACTGGCGAAGCATCCCACGCTCATCAAGCGACCTATCCTCGAATGGGAAGGGGACGTCTCGGTCGGGTTCTCGGCGGCGGATTACGCAGACCGCTTTAATACTTAAGGAGCAGTCATGAGCGCACTGTATGGGTTTGGTCTGGGTATCGCGACCAAAAATGCAAACGGAGAGAGTCTGGATACATTTTATCCGTCCCCGATCTATGATGTGGATGGAGACATTGCGGTCCTGTTAAAAGAAGTTTCGGGTCGACTGGACGCCTCGCAATTGCTCTCTCTGGCTGCGTCACTCGAGGCGCTGGGCGAGGTTCACCACGCTGGTATTGCGCGACAAATGACAACCACGCACCAGCCAGTGATCGCCACGCCATTAGTTGACAACAGCGCTCCCAAATCAGTCGAAGAGGCGTATCTGAAACTCCATCTGCTGTCTCACAGGATGGTAAAGCCCCATGAAACCGACCTCGACGGTCTCTTTGGCTTACTACCCAACGTCGCCTGGACAGACCAGGGGCCTGTCGATTTAACCGAAGTCGCCCAGCGCCAGCTCGATGCGCGACTGAGAGGTGAGGTTTTGGAGGTGTCGAGCGTCGACAAGTTCCCCAAGATGACCCAATACGTGGTGCCACAAGGTGTTCGCATTGCCCATACTGCAAGGGTGCGACTCGGCGCTTACCTTGGAGCCGGCACCACCGTGATGCATGAGGGCTTTATCAATTTCAATGCGGGTGCGGAGGGGCCTGGAATGATCGAAGGCCGCATTTCTGCCGGTGTATGGGTTGGCGCTGGCTCCGACCTCGGCGGAGGTTGCTCGACCATGGGTACGCTGTCGGGCGGTGGCAACATCATCATTTCTGTGGGTAAAGAATGCCTGATCGGTGCCAATGCCGGCTTGGGTATTCCGCTTGGCGATCGCTGCACCATCGAAGCGGGGCTCTTTGTCACTGCTGGCACCAAGGTCAGCGTCTTGGACGATCAACAGAAAGTGGCAGAGACCGTCTCTGCTCGGACGCTCGCAGGTCGGCCTGATCTGTTATTCCGGCGACACTCGACCAGTGGCGCCGTGCAGTGCCTGACCAACAAGAGCGCCGTGGAACTAAATGAGATGCTCCATGCCCATAACTGACGAAAAAGACCCCACACTGGAATTGACGCGACAGCTCATTGCTCGACCGTCGGTCACGCCAGCAGATTCAGGCTGTCAGGAATTGATGGGGGAGCGCTTGGCGCGCGCGGGGTTTGTAGTCGAAAACATGCGCTTTGGTGATGTCGACAACTTGTGGGCAACGCGCGGCGAGCAAGGACCATTACTGGTATTTGCGGGACATACCGATGTCGTTCCGCCCGGAGATATGGCGACATGGCAATCAGACCCTTTCGAGGCCACGATAGCGGGAGATGAACTCATTGGCCGCGGGGCAGCAGACATGAAAGCCAGCCTTGCGGCAATGGTGGTTGCCTGCGAAAGCTTTGTGAGCGCCCACCCTGAACACACTGGTCGCATTGGTTTTCTCATCACTTCAGATGAGGAGGGCCCCGCCAAAGAGGGCACTGTCAAAGTGATGGATACGCTGACTGCGCGGGGAGAACGCATTGAATGGTGTGTAGTCGGAGAACCCTCCAGCACGCGGAAACTGGGGGATCTGGTAAAAAATGGCCGCCGTGGCTCCCTTAATGCAACCCTCGTCATCCACGGTAAACAGGGCCACATTGCTTACCCTCACCTTGCCGAGAATCCGATTCACCGTGCCCTGTCGGCACTCGACGCGCTAGCGAATGAGCCATGGGATGCAGGAAACGACTTTTTTGACCCGACCTCCTTACAAATTTCTACGATACAAGCGGGTCAGGGTGTCACCAACGTGATTCCCGGCAGCCTGCGAGTGCTCTTTAATTTGCGTTTCAGCACAGAGGTTACCGCGGACGCCATTCGTGAGCGCTGCGAAACTATCCTCAACCAATACGACCTCCGCTATGACCTTGAATGGTCCCTGAGTGGCGAGCCTTTTCTCACTGTACCGGGTGCACTGCTTGACGCAGTGAAATTCAGTATCGAGGCAGTGACCGGACAACAGCCGGCCGTCTCAACAGGAGGTGGCACCTCGGACGGGCGATTTATTGCACCCAGTGGCGCTCAGGTCGTGGAGGTTGGACATATCAATGAAACAATTCACCAGTGCAACGAGCGCGTAAAACTGGCAGACATCCCCCGACTGACCGAAATCTATCAAGGCATACTGAACCGCTTGTTAGTCAACTAAGCTCCCCGAACGCAAGGCGAGAGACAAACCCAATGCGGCCCATCGCTCAGCCTCAGCGGCAACAAATTCCTGAACAAACGCCCGGAGCCCCTGGGCCAGAGGCGTCATCAATTCAACCTTGTCAGGGTATAAAACAGTCATACCCGCTCCGACCCCAGACGCCATCACTGCCTCTGCACCTCGAGTCACCACGATTAAGCCCTCTATGACCTGTCGGGTTTCAGCCAACACGCTGTCAAGCGAAGTTGTCAGAGCGTTATTGAGATCGATCTGGCTAGGCAGTAAATCGAGCGCCAATACGACGTGGTCGACAGGTCCTCTTTGGCGCATCAGGTCGAGCAAATAACCCTGCCCCACTGCGCTATCCAACGCGATGTCATGCCACTCCGCCTGTGCGTCCGTCTCGACATCGGTAGCTTGCAGTGATCTATCACCTGATAACCGACCGCAGAAAACGGGGCGCGGGTGCGAAGCTGCCATAGTCAAAGCCTCCACCGTCATTGATTCAACCCCGATCCAAAAGCCACTTGCCGCCACACTACTCTCCTGTTTGACTGGGATTAAGGTCATCATACTGCCGAACGAATACATCGAACCGAATCGATTTGCCAGCCAGAGCATGCGAGGGTTTCTGCCCACCTAATACAGGTGCGCGCAAAGGGCGCTTCACCACAATACGCCTCACTGGTTGCTGCCACGCCCATTCCCAGAGGGCCTCCGCATCGTCATCAGGATAAGCCAAGTGCTGGAGTATGGCCGCCTCCTTCTTTACGGCCGCGGTTTTTTTACGCTCGGGAAACATGGGATCAAGATAGATCACGTCGCCGGGTGGCACATCCAGATATCTGCTGTCCTCATGGCGCACCGTCATGCGGCCTGCTGCCTCACGAACCTGATCATACCCACTGACTGTGGCGCCATTGATCGCATCTTCCAGCAACCAGGCCAAAACGGGCACACGCTCGCACAGCGTGATCCGACAGCCGAGATCTGCCAGAACAAATGCATCCCGACCAAACCCCCCCGTTGCGTCCCACACCGAGGGCTGGCGACTGGCTTTGACACCCACCGCCTTGCCGAGAAGTTCGTTTTGACCACCGCGCCGGCGGTGCAACATTGTCGCTGAATCAAACGCCACGCGAACCTGGCTTCTTTCCATTTCCAACCAAGCTTCAGTCTCGCCCACCACCAGATAAGGACCCGGAGATTCTCCGCGTTCGCACAGCAGGGTCGACAACTGTGCTGCGGCAGCGCGAGCGCGCCGCACCGACTCACCTTTCACCGACACAACAGGGATGGGGCCTGCTGTGCTGCGATGTGGATCATTCCCGATAGTTTGCATTGGATGATTCGCCATGATTGACTGAGCGGATTTTCCGTAAAGTCATTATATGAGCCAATTGCATACAGGATTAGCCGCCAGGTTAATTATTGCCAGCACAATGCTGCAGGCGGGTTGCACCCAACTGGATCGATACGACATTACTATTAATGATGTAACAGTATACGAGCCCAATCCCCTGCTCGCAGTGGAGGCTATAGAGGATCTCGCTCTCGAACGCTGCCTGCAGCAGACGTTAACGGATGCGAAGGCGAATGAACTCAACTCACTGGAGTCAGTGAATTGCAGTGATGCAGGCATAGCATCTCTAGCCGGCTTGGAACAGTTCAACGGGATCCGCTCGTTGAAGTTAAGTGGTAACGCCATCAGAAATTTGCTTGTATTGGAGCGGCTGACCGAACTAGAACAACTTTGGTTAGACAACAACAATATTGTCGACCCAATTCCTGTTCTGCGCATGCCATCGTTGCGCCGGCTCGACCTCGCCGATAACCCAAAACTACAATGCCCAGCGTTGGCGCAGATCCCTCTGAACATGCAAGTCACGCTACCCGATCACTGTGACGCGTCATGATCTACTGGCTATACAAAACGCTCGCTTTGCTACCACTGCCTGTCAAATATGCTCTGGCACGGATTGCGGCTTTTTTATTACAACGGGTTTTTCGCTATCGCACTGCAGTCATCGATACCAACCTTCAGAATGCGTTTCCAGAGCGCGATGCAACCTGGCGTCGTGATATTACCCAGCGTTTTTATCGCCAGTTCACCGATGTGACCATGGAGATCGTGCACGCCTCTCGAATGGGGCTCTCTGATTTCAAGCAACGTGTCACGGTCGAGGGTTTCGACGAACTGGATAGGTTGACTGAAAACCGCACCAAGTCGGTGATCGTTCTCACCATCCATCTTGGAAACTGGGAGTGGATGATGCATGCAGCCAATGCCCACGGTGACATCTCCATCGACCCGGTGTACAAGCGCCTACGCAACGCGGGCGCAGAACGGTTCGCCTACGAAGTCCGGAGCCAATTCGGTGGCGAACCAATTCTCATGGAAAAGGTCGCACGCAACGTCCTGAAACATCGAAGACGGTTTCGGGCTTTGGTTTTACTGGCTGATCAATCTCCCGGCGCTCGCGACAACGTCTACTGGACTGAATGGCTGAACCAGCCGACAGGGTTTTTTCTGGGTCCGGCTACTATCGCTCAATTGACAGGCTTTCCGATCATGTTTGCACGCTGCCGGCGAAAATCTCGTGGTCAGTATCACCTTAGCTTGCAGCCCATTGTCGAGACGCCAGGTCAAATGACCGAGGAGCAGATCATAGAAGCCTATATTCGGGCCGCGGAGCAGACCATTCGGGAAGAACCCGAGAGCTATTTGTGGTCAAACCGGCGGTGGAAGCATCGGCCACCGGATCAGGATGCCTGAGCAGACACCCCGGCAATGCTGGTGCCCGCAGACAGATCAAACCAGTCAAATCCCGTTTCCTGCGTGGCGTGAATCACGGCGCAGGAGTTTAGGCCCGACCAACCCGAAAGGGCTGCGTCAGCCAAATCTGGCGCATTATTTTGTTGACTGATATGCGCCACAAACAGCATTTTTAACCTGGTTGTGTTGGCCTGATCAAGAAATAGCCGGGCCTGTGCATTCGCCAGATGGCCATAGTTACCTCCTACCCGGGCTTTGACTGAGCGCGGATAGGGCCCTTCATCCAACATAATGGGGTCGTGATTAAACTCAAGAACCAGCGCGTCACAATCCGAGAACGCCTGAACGACATGCGGCGTGATGTTGCCGAGATCGGTAAGGACACCCAGCTTTACAACGCCGGACCACAAGCAGAATTGGACCGGCTCGCGGGCATCGTGCGGCACGGGCTCAGCAGCGATATGGCAGTCGCCCACATCGAACCTGTCCCCGGGCCGGATGAACACGCCGTGTTGAAGCCCCTCAAGCTTGGGGCTACTTGCCGTTCCCGCAGTCAGAAACACGGGTAACCCATGGGCTCGGGAGAGTGCAGCCACACCGCGACAGTGGTCGCCGTGCTCGTGGGTGACCAAGATGGCATCGATGTCTTTGGCGGAGAGGCCCCTGAGGCCGAGCCGATCTTCAACTTCCTTTTTCGGCAAACCACAATCAATAAGGATAAGGGTCTCGCCCGTGTCGACCAGCGTCGCGTTCCCCTTGCTACCACTTCCGAGGGACGCTATCCGCATTAGGTAATGTTACCCCTCAACAGAGTCAGCAGTGCCTGCTGTTCGCGCCGCTCAACAGATTCACCTTCGCGCCCAAGCAAGGTAATCAGAATCACCTTATCACCCGAGGCGTCCAATCGAATTTGATAACGGTGGCCCGCCAGTGGATGGTCATCCTCGCCACCCCACAACCAATCAAACCATCCACTGTCTTCATCTTCCTGAGGTCCGATAAAGGTGACATAGAGAATGCCCTGACTACGATCACGGTCATCAATCGTAAAATCGGCATTCTCGGTTCCCTTCACGACAGATGCCCATGCGCGATCAAAAGGCAGCTCTAGGCGGATGCGGGTGACGGTTTCCGTGTCCTCCAGCGTAATCCTACCTGAGTCGCTCATCGCACGATCGGCCATCATAGATATCGGTGTGGCGTCTGCGCTGTTGGCGAGATACTGCGCCATGTCCTGAAGCATTTTGCGTTCGAGGTCATCATCATCCGATTGTGGCGGCCAACTGACCTCTTCCACACCCCTGTCCTGATGGAGGACGTGAAGCTCAGCCGTGTTTCGCTGCACGCCCGTGTCGACTCGAAAGCGGAAGCGCACCGCAAGCTCTCGATCTTCGAGTTTGAACCATTGTGTATCAATGAGTCCCTCTTCTGCATCAACAGCGGCGACACCGATGCCACTAGTCGTCAAAAATGTCCTGACCTGAGGCCATAGCTGTCCGGGAGCGACACTAACCAGTGCCCACCGCTCTCCGGCAAGGCTCTGAATACGCACTGAATCGCCCTGATTGTTTGCCGTGAGCGGGGTTGGACGAGGGGTTTCAAACTGTGTCGCCAGCTGTGTACTCGCGGCCACCTGCGGCACAGGATAATCAGGCTGAATAGCGTCGGTAGTTAAGTGTGGGGGTACATCTATCGGTGGCAACTCCGACGCGGATTGGTATCGACTGGCATTATCCGGAAACAAGCCATCCTCTCCGAACAACCAGCTACAGCCCGACAAAGTCAGCACGGTCACAATAACACTGCCTGCGCGGATCACGAAAAATAAGCCTCCAGTGCGTTTGATAGGGCCTCTCGATACGCCTCAGACAAGGGCGTTAAAGGTAGCCGAATACCTGGCCCAATCATACCCTGTTGGGCCATCGCCCACTTTATTGGAATAGGGTTAGACTCGATAAAAAGTAAGCGATTCAGATCAGCGAGTCGCGCATCAATGACTTCGGCGGTATCCCACTCTTGCGCAACTGCGCAGCGACACAGCGCTGCCATATCTGCTGCGGCAATGTTGGCGGTAACGGAGACGTTGCCCCTGCCGCCGCAACGCATTAACTCAAGGGCTGTGGCATCATCGCCCGAGAATACGGCAAAACCGTCGGGAACTGCCTGAATCAGCGCTTTACCCCGCTCGATGTCGCCCGTTGCGTCTTTGATGGCCACAATATTATCGACCTGACTTAACCTCACCACTGTCTCGTTTAATAGATCGCAGCCCGTGCGGCCGGGGACGTTGTAAAGAATAATGGGGAAATTTACAGATCGAGCAACCGCCTGAAAATGCTCAAACAGGCCCTGCTGGGTCGGTTTGTTGTAATACGGCGTCACCGAAAGTGAGTAATCCGCGCCCGCCTCGGCTGCCGACACCGTCAACTCGATAGCCTCATGAGTAGAATTACCGCCGGTGCCAGCCACTACCGGAATCCTTCCTCCTGATTGTTCCACAGCAAAACGAATCACTTCACAGTGCTCAGGCACTGTGAGCGTCGGGCTCTCGCCGGTTGTACCCACGACACCAAGCGCCGCCGTACCCGCCTCAATGTGGTACTCGATGAGTCGAGCAAGCGCCGCCCAGTCAATTGCACCGTCTGGTTGCATGGGTGTTACCAACGCAACAATGCTTCCGGTTATCATCGAGTTACTCCGAGAGTCCCGTGGCGGGACAAGGACATAAAATCATGGTGCGGCAATTATCCACTTCAGACCGAGTTTCACAACCTCGCATTGCATACCAATCATTTCGGCGCATTTCTAGAATGGGCCTAACCCTGTGCGCCCTCGCCCTGTCCATTGGGTCATCCAGTAGCTTTTCGCAGAGCACTGACTTTGAGCTCAAAATTGAGCCCCTTACCAATATTGATAAGCAGTTCATGACCGAGCAGCGCCGTCGGGTCGAGCAGTTGGCCAATCGGCTCGGAAGAAATATCTCGGGAATAGAGGCTCGAGACATCGATACGCTGCAGCGCATCATCGATGAACGGCTCATTGCCAACGACGATACCCTCAGTTTGCAGGCCATGGGGGTGGTGCTCGGGGATCTTTTAGCAAATCGACTGGATATGGATTGGTTGGTGTACCGGGACCGCAAAGGCCGTTCAAGGGCACTCCATTATCGTGGCACCGACGTGTACCTCTTTCCCGTGACAATGATTTCCAGACGCCAGGGAGTCGGCAGTGACCGTAAGATACAGTCGGTGTATGACGAAGTAATAAGCACCACGCTGCCTCGCATACCCGGCGGCAAATGGTTGCTTTAGTGCTTAACTCGAGCAAGCAACGCTTAACAGAGTGCGCTAGATTGGGTAGGGAACCTCGCTAATACTTTATGGGGTGTCTGCCATGGGCACGTAACTGAAAATACCGGCCGCACCAATTGTGCGGTGAAGATTGCCTTCTCGATCAAGATCACCGCTGTCATAAGCAGCATCACCGGCGTACAGGAACACCATTTGATCAGCCTCCCTGACCACTCGTGGGAAAAATAGCGGGGGCTCGCGACATTGTACTAACTCTTCTGGCGACGGAAATTGCGCAAGACGCTCTACATCATGCAGTGATACCAGTGTCGGCGGACTCATCGGTATATCTCCGCGATGATGAGCCGCTACTGCATCGGCCGGATGCCACCACTGGAAATCCACGATTTCCCGCCCGTCCACCTGAACTGTCACAGTCTCCTTTACCTGCACCAGAAAAAACCATGTCGTAAAGCGACGCGTGACCACGGTCGGGGTTAACCAATGTGAAAACGGGATCATGGCAGACGGCGTTATGGAAATACCCGCCTCCTCCTCCAGTTCTCGACAGGCCGCCGTGCACGCTCGGCCCATCTCGTCTATCCCGTCATCATCAGGCTCCACTTTCCCCCCGGGAAACACCCACATGCCGGGCATGTGTTTCAGCGCATCACTGCGACGAAGCAATAACACCTCAAAACCATTTTTTGTATGGCGTAACAATATAACTGTGGCCGCTGGGACTGCAGGCTGGACTTCCTCCGAAAACTCCAGCACTACGCTAGAGAACCGGCACGCATTCGAGACACTGAACATACACGTGCATAGGATCTCGCAAGTCCGATAGGCCCTTCACCACTGGCCTAAAACTGGCCAACAATGATTCAGTCCAACTCCAGCTGCGTGGCAAGGACGCGTTAAAAGAGTGGCTCAGCTCCTCCAGCAGCAAACTCTCAAATGACGGCGGCACACTGGTGCGACCTGTTCTCCACTGTTCCACACCCGCGAGCTCGGCAGCGGCAGCGACGGCTTGATCAAGGCTACCCAACTCATCGACCAGACCGATCTGAGCCGCCTCAGCTCCGGTCCACACTAATCCGCCAGCGATTTCCTCAACCGCGTCGCGCTTCAGCTCCCTGCCCCGGGATACAAGTTCAATAAAGTCGTCATACGCGCTGTAGGACATCGCCTGAAGAATACGAGCCATTTCCGGACTGACTCCGCGATCGAAGCTCACCGCACCTGCCAACGAGGTCGAACCTACACCATCCACTGTCACGCCGATATATTCAAAGATGCCTTCGATCGTAGGGAATGCGGAAAAGGCACCAATACTGCCGGTGATGGTCGTGGGTAGTGCCCATATTTGGTCAGCCTCCGCCGAAATCCAGTAGCCGCCCGATGCAGCCACCGTTCCCATGGACACCACAACGGGGATATCAGCCTGCCGCGCCTCTGCCAACTTGCGACGAATCAAATCAGAGGCAAAAACGCTGCCTCCTGGAGAGTTCACTCTCAGCACAATCGCCGCAATATCTTCAGCCTCCATCGCGTTATCGATGTAGCTATTGATGGTGTCACTCCCCGCCATGCCCTCTTCGCTTTCACCCGGCATCAGCGTGCCCTCTACCGGCACGATGGCGATCAGCGGCAATCCTTCTTCTGCAAGCGCGCGCTGCTGCTTCATATCCTCAAAGTAGCGTTCAAAATCGATGGTTAGCGCCAAACCCTCGTCATCCGTCACACCAACACGCTCGGCCAGCATCGCGTTCATTTCGGTATGATCAGCCAACACGTCGATCCATCCGCCCGCCATCAGGGTTTCCGCAAGGTCATTATCAGATGCCTCAAGTTGCTCTGCGAAGCTATCTATAAACGCATTCAAAGAGCCCGAGGGCCGATCCCTTCCCACCTCGGCCAGCTCAGCGTAAGCGGCCCAAAGGCCCGATAGCCAACGAGAGACTACTGCGCGTTCATTCTCTGACATGTCGTCGCGCAGATAAGGCTCCACAGCCGATTTGTTCTCTCCCGCACGAAACACATGCATCGTCACGCGTATCTTTTCGAGGAAGCTACGCAAGTAGGATCGATAGACGGAGAAACCCTCCAGAAACATGCCGCCTTCGGGATGAAGCAGCACTTGATCAGCCTGCGAGGCCAACAAATACTGCGCTTGTGAATAAAAGTCTCCAACGGCTATCACCGGCTTATCCGCAGAGCGAAACGCTGCGATTGCTTCACTCAGTTCGAGCGTCTGACTGGTCGATGGTCCAGCAAGATCCTCAAGATTCAGGATAATCGCGGTAATGCGGTCATCGTTGGCGGCCCACTGAATCGCCCTGACCAGATCATGAAGGAATATCGGTCGCTCGTACTCTTGATTCAAAAAGGCGGCAACGGGCTCAACCGGTGGGTTGTCCTCTACCAACGGCCCAGAAGGCGCAATCAAAAGCGCTGCTTGCGCGGGTAATGGCTCGGGCGCTGACTCTTTCATCGTCACACTGAAGGCGGCAATAAAAATGGCGATAAACATCAGCGGCAACAACACCGAAATTGCCCGGCTGATACCACTCAAAATTCGCCATATACCTCTTAATAAACGCATCATTACCTAGCACTCTCCTCGGTGTGATCAGCGGCTGCACCGCGACTTGGATTGGAAGTCAGACTGACGCCCGCAGTTCACGACCGCGGTAACGGATGTACAACATACAGCACGTGAACTGTATTACCACCAGGCTCAGGCCGACCGTAGACAAGATATCCCCTCGATAGGCAAATGCTGCCTCGACCGACGAAATAAAGTAAAAAAGCAGGATGAGCTCGTACCAGATAAAAAGCCTTAAACCATCCTGCATTGCCGCCCATAAATAGAACAGGAGCGGCGCACATCGCAGGCCTGTCAGAGCCCACGTTCCAGCGAAACGCTCAACATCGGCAGCCTGCTGTAGGAGCAGTGCCACCCATGTCAGCCACATCACAATCCATAGACTTTTTGTAAGCCGCAGCCGGGGACGAGTTGGGCGCGTTGTCACGCTTTGCCCCCATCTGGCTTGCGGAGCGCCCACTCGGCCACCCGCTTACCCAATGCGCGGCAGATCGCAGATTCGTTGTCGTCCATGGGACGATCTCCCTTCTCGGTGGCCCAATGACTGGCACCATAGGGCGTGCCACCCGCCGCAGTAGCTCTGAGCGCAGGGATAGAGTACGGGACCCCCACCAGCACCATACCGTGATGCAGTAATGGCAACATCATGCTGAGCAAAGTGGCTTCCTGCCCCCCATGCAGTGAGGCCGTGGAGGTAAAAACCGCTGCCGGTCTGTCTATCAGGGTTCCCTGAAGCCACAAACCACTGCTTTCATCAAGAAACTGCTTGAGCGGCGCCGCCATATTGCCAAACCGTGTAGGGCTGCCGATCACCAGACCAGCACAATCCCGCAGATCCTCCTGCGTCGCAGGCAGGGGCGTCATATCTGACTCAACATCTTCAGGCGACAGCGCGCGGACGGTCCTGAGCCTTGCCTCTATGCCGTTCACCATTTCAACGCCGCGAGCAATCTGACGCGCCATCGCCGCGGTCGCGCCATCCCGGCTATAAAACACCACGAGAATGTAAGGCTGATTGCTCACAACATCAGATCCATCCGGTTCACTCGACGCCGCATCGGGCTCCACGGTAAAGTGGCGCAATTCCGATAAACATTGAACGCTCATGGTAACGCATCTGCAAAGCGCAAAGTTGGCGCGCGGCATTCAATATTTGGCGAGCCGGCTGCTTGAGGACCGTCTCACAACAAAGGCAGCCGCGCTGACCTTTGTCAGTCTGTTTGCGCTCGTACCGCTGCTGACCGTCACACTCTCGATGGCTTCTGCACTGCCCATTGCCGGGAATATCGAAGAGAAATTAAGCGACTTCCTGCTGCAGTTTTTGCTTCCCGAGAGCTCCAATCAGGTCGTTGAGTACCTGTCTACCTTTATCAGCCATGCGCGCTCACTCACCTTATTTGGCGTTGCTATTTTAGTGGTGACGGCGGTTCTCATGCTGCGCAATGTCGAGAAAGCATTGAATGAGATATGGCAGAACCGAGTCAATCGCCGGCCGTTGCAAAGCGTTTTGCTCTATTGGACTGTTTTGAGCCTGGGGCCCGTTGCCATTGGTCTGGGCTTGGGGGCCAGAGCCTACCTTTTTGCCGCCACCAATGATTGGGGGGAGCTGAATGTATTGGGTCTGGGGACCGCACTTATCGGTCTCCTCCCCTTCATAATGAGCTCAGTGGGTCTCACCTGCCTTTATGTCATGGTGCCCAACTGCCAGGTTCCGTGGCGTCATGCGCTGGCAGGCGGCGTATTTGCTGCCATTACCTTCACCATAGCGAGGGCACTGTTCACCGCTGTGATGTCGCAATCCAGCTACACTCTGGTTTATGGCGCGTTTGCGGCGGCGCCGCTTTTTTTGTTGTGGATATATGTTACTTGGATCATCGTTTTGGCAGGGGCGGTTTTGGCACATGGACTGTCAGCCTACCAGAGCACAGAACAGGCCAAAACGCCCCTCGTAATAAAAGCGCTGGACACACTGTATCTGTTCTGGCTTGCGCAGCGAGAAGGCAAAACCTTGTCTGACCTCGATGTGATCGGAGCCAACAAATGGTCTCCTGCAGCGATCGACGCCGACAGCTGGCGGCGGATCCGTGATCGACTGAGCGAAGTCAATATTCTAAAAAGGTCAGACCGGGGACACTATCTTCTGAGTCGAGATCTGCATACCGTGAGTCTCGCCGATCTGGCAAGCATATTGCGCGCAGAGCCTGCATATCAGATCTCAGCAGCCGCGCTTCCCTGGCAACGGTCGGCTGCAACATTGCTGGCGGGTCAACGCGAGCGGGAAGCCCAGCACCTCGCCACACCGCTTGCCATTTTATTTGCCTCGCCCGATGCCTAGCCGCTGGCGTGTCCCGTTGCGCTCACACTGGCTCATGCTGGTCATACTGACCGGTTGCCAGAACGACGCGGCGGTCCTGCCCGACACGGGTGAGTGGCGCGTGGTCAATTACTGGGCAATCTGGTGCACGCCCTGTAGGGCGGAAATACCCGAACTGAATGCGGTCCACCGAGAGACTGCCTTGCGCGTTCTGGGAGTCAACTTTGAGGGGCAAACTGACGAATTGCTGGCTTCGCAAGCCGCGGAACTGGGCATCACCTTTCCGCTGCTGGAAGAAGATCCGGGGCCTTCTCTCGGTCAAGCTCGCCCTCGAGTCCTGCCCACTACGTGGCTGGTAAATCCCCAGGGAGTCGTTACCGACACGCTGGTAGGACCCCAGACCCGAGAATCGATACTAACCACTTGGGAGGCGAGACGCGCTCAGCCGCACACGTCGATCGCCCCTGATCAAGAAATTTGACGCGCTGTATCAGCACGATCTCCAGCGGTTTGCGCTATTCCAAGAGCCAAAAAAAAGCCGGCTGTTCGACAGCCGGCAATGAAGGAGCCACTCAAAACGGGGAGAGTCTCGTCAAGCGGACTCTCGCTGCTCAGATGTTTCCCTTGCGATGTCCCCGCGGGCATCACCATCTCAACAACTGACCTTATGACACACGATTTCCGAGAAAGTTCCGGGCAAAGCCGATTTTTTTATCCGGTCCAGCAGGCAGAGCTACTTTGACCATCACCTGAGGTGACGAAAACCTCCAGTTCGACAATATCCCCCATCAGCTTTTCTGCCAGCACACGCTCGAGAAAATAGTGCGCGAGCGCCTCCACAGTCACGTTCACAATGGGTAAAAGCAATGTCTCATCGCACGGGAACCGCAGTGTCTTGTCATTAAAAGTAGCGTAATACTCGTCTTCCTGCGTGACCACCTCTAGCCAGGGGGATTGTGCGGGCAACAACATATATTCGTCGTGGGCGTCACACAGTTTCTGCAGACAGCGCTTGTAGACGTTGTAATCGGCCGAAAAACCATTTTCACCCATCACAGCAACAATACGAGCAGATACCCCGTAGTTATGCCCATGCAGCCGCTCTCGATCAGTAGCGGAGAAGATCGTAAAGTGAGCCGCCGAAAATTTATGCGCCTGCTTGTTAATGTGCAGCGTGGCCAGTTGACTCATCGAATTACCTCAAAGCAGCAAAACCGTATGGTGTTGGAAGTGATCGGATTCAGCAACTGATACCAGCACCCAGGTATTGTGATGACCCCGTGACCTTCGGGAGCACCTGAAGTAATCTGATCGCCCACGTATCTTGGCAGAATAGTATGCACCCCATCGCCATTTTGACTGGCGCGAGCTCCGGCATCGGCGCCGCCGCTGCCGAACAGTTTCTCGAGGCACAGTACACCGTGATCAACCTTTCGAGACGAGAGTGTCCCATCCCCGAAGTGACGACACTGACCACAGATCTTTCTGATACCCAATCGCTGGCAAACAGCTGCAAAGCGCTCTGCGAGATCGTGACAGCCCGCGGCGTACCATCAGTCTGCCTCGTTCACAATGCATCTTTGATGCTCAAAGATCGCTGCGATACCACCGATGATGAGGCGATGCTACAAGCGCTGTCCGTCAATGTACTCGGGATCAATACGCTTAATCGCGCGCTTCTCCCGCTGTTCCCCTCGACATCCAGCGTGCTGTATGTCGGCTCGACCTTATCCGAAAAAGCAGTAGCTGGCGCCTACAGCTATATTGTAAGCAAGCATGCACAGCTGGGAATGATGCGCGCGACCTGTCAGGATTTGATGGGTCGGGGTATTCACACCTCACTCATTTGCCCCGGTTTCACCGACACTTCGATGCTAAGGGAGCATGTCGGTAATGATGCCGACGTGCTGAGCAGCCTCGGCGAGATGAACAGTTACGGCAGATTAGTTGCTCCCCAAGAAATCGCGGATCTGATTTTTTGGGCTCATCATCATCCGGTGATTAATGGCGCCGTAATGCACGCCAATTTGGGCCAGGTCGAGCACTGAAATGAACCACGTTGACACCATGATCAGGGAGCGTCGCGAGCGCGCGTTTCTCGTGTTGGCGGGTATTTTTCTCTCTGCTATGACACTGCTAAACGTGGTGGGCATCACGCGCTTTATTCAATTGGGCCCTTTAGCCCTAGCTGTGGGTGTGCTGCCCTATCCACTCACTTTTCTCTGCACCGACCTGATCAGCGAATTATACGGACGTGCGCGCGCGAATTTTCTTGTGTCAGTGGGCCTTGGAATCAATTTTTTGATCCTTGGAGTATTAACACTGGGCGCGATGGCGCCAGCAGTTCCCGAAGCGGTGATGCCGCCCTGGCAGGTGTTGCAACTCGCGGCACCGGTTTCTCTACCCAATGGTGCTGTGGTGGAAGGAGAGATTGGCCTCTTTACTCTGATTTATGCCACCACCTCGGGGGCCGTCTTCGCATCGATGATGGCTTACATCGCAGCCCAATATTGCGACGTCCAGCTCTATCACTTCTTGAAGCGCTTAACGCGAGGAAAACATCTCTGGTTGCGCAATAATTTCAGCACCTTGCTCAGTCAATTGGTGGATTCCCTCATGGTGGTCACTGTGACCTTCGGTGCGGCTTTTCTTGCTGGCGACATCGCCACGAGCACGCTCCTTACTCTGGTGGGAAGTAACTATGCGTTCAAAGCCATTTGTGCGCTGATCGACACAATCCCGCTTTACGGGGCGGTGCATTGGCTCAGGGGCTACCTGCAATTGGCCCCGGGTGAATACGCTATTGAGCAACCGTCTTGAGCAATAGCCCCGTTTCCCTGACAAAGGGAATGGTGATCGCACGGGATTGTGCCAAACTTAGATGATCTAGCTGCTCGATAAAACCGAGCGCTGCTCGAGGATCTCTGGTTAATCTCAGCGCACAATACCGGCCAACTTCATCAGACAACTGGAGCCCGGACGACCGAGCCTTAAGGCTTAAAAGGCCTGCAATGTCGTCCTCTGAAAAAGACGGCAGATGGAATACCGGCAAACTACCCAGCCGGGAGCGCAGGTCCGGGAGCAATTGTGACAGCCGCTGCGGGGCGCACCCCGCAGCCACGGCCAAACAGCGCCCTCCCTCCTGCGACTGATTAAACAAATCAAACAGCGGCTCGTGCCAGCGCGACTCGGACTCAACCGCATCGATGTCGTCGATGGCAATCAAACCCGCCTCCTCAACACCGGACAGAACCTGCTCGGGCGGGTACTGCAACAAATCACGCAACGGGATGTACCGCGCGTTATATCCCCAGGTATCACAACACGCCTGAAGGACATGGCTCTTTCCCAGGCCGTTAGTTCCCCATAAATAGGCGCTGCGCTCTGTCTTTGACCCAATCGGCAACCAACTCTCCAAAGCATGGGTGGCGGATCGGCTGAGCCAATTGTGCCATGTAGCGAGATCCTCCCTTCGCATGGGTAACGGTATCTGGAGACCTTGAGTCATGGTCTTCTCGAGACCGTCTCTGTAGAAGAGTGCGCGACCTTCATTAAGAATCTCGCCACACGAGTTCAAGTCCGCTCTCGGGGTCCGATGTCAGCCACTGCAGATCCTGCAAAGACGCCATCAAGCGCATCAGCGTCTCAGGTTCACTGATGCCAAATACTTCCAACACCAGCATATCGCCATCCACCGAAAGAGGACGGACACGCTCCAGTGTTTGAATACTCGTCATAGCACGAGTCACTGCTTTGTAATCTTCGAGACTGATGACGTTTCTCACAGAGATTATCAGTGAGCGCTGAGTGGCCGCACCCGTCAACTCAACCGCGTAGCGCAATTGCATTTCTGCAGTTGCCAGCCGCACGCCCGGATCGATTACCGAAGCCACCGAATCCGCCTGCACCGTACTGAAGCGCTCCTCGGTACCATCAGAATATATCCACTCGGCAATATATCTTCCCTCACTGAGGCGAATGAGCCTACCCACCAACAAATGAGTCATACCGTACCGGCCAGAAGCTTCGATTATCGCATCGAAATCCCGCTGCCAGAGCGCCTCCGGCGACACCGATAGTGAGTCAGTTAAATCATATAGCGGTCTGCGCAGATTCAGGCCGAGAGCATCGAACTCCTCGGTCATGCTTTCCCACAACGCTTCCTCCTCGGTCTGGTTACCAAAGCGACGGCCGTCTTTCTCGTCAACCACTAACCACAGTAAAATCGGAGGTCGCAGCTCGGCCCAGAGCGTGCCATTCGCCTCTCTAATCAGCTGTTCTAAAGCGGTTTGGTCGATATGGGCCACAAAGCGCGTGCTGCCCTGTACACGTTCGAACTGAAATAGCGACAATTGGGCACGCGCCGAGGCCAATGCGGCCTGCACCACCGGGTGCTCAAGAAGGTCCCGATCTCCTGATCGCTGCAGAAGCGCGCGCGCCACGGCCTCCCGCGCCGCAGTGTCGATGGTTGCTTCACTGCGGTCCGCCACTTCAATCCGAATAATCAATTCTTCACCTGAAGAACCGTGCGCAGGGCTCGTTGCGGTCAACGACAACATCACCCACATCACCAGCCCGTTAAGCGCTTTCAAAGCCCAACGTTGCCGGTGCACATAAGATTCACAGTGACTTCGTGTTAGTAACATTGGCTTACCAGTTATACCGATGTCGTCATGGTGTACAGTGCGCATTGTATCGCTTTGCCGATGCCAAAAACCGCTGCATTATCCCTCAAACACCGGGCCACTACTTTCCAGCGCTCATCGAGCACATTACTATCCCACCACGCTTCTCAGGAACAGCCTATGAGCACAGCTAAGGATCCGCAATCCTCCTTGACCTATCGCGACGCGGGGGTTGATATCGATGCGGGCAATGCTTTGGTGGAACGCATCAAGCATGTGAGCCACGCCACGCGTCGCCCCGAAGTCCTCAGTGGGCTCGGAGGCTTCGGTGCGCTCTGCGCGATCCCCCCAGGGTACTCAGAGCCCGTGCTGGTGTCCGGCACCGATGGCGTTGGCACAAAATTGCGGCTCGCCATGGACCTCGGCATTCATGACACCATCGGCATCGACCTGGTCGCCATGTGCAGTAACGACATTGCGGTCGTAGGCGCTGAACCCCTTTTCTTTCTGGACTATTACGCTACCGGCAAACTCAATGTAGATATTGCCACCGCGGTGGTAACGGGTATTGGGCGCGGCTGTGAGCTGGCAGGGGCGGCGCTGGTAGGTGGTGAGACGGCCGAAATGCCCGGTATGTATGATGGGGAAGATTACGACCTGGCAGGGTTTTGCGTAGGCGTCGTAGAAAGAGCACTACTGGTTGATGGCAGCAAAGTCGAGGCAGGCGACACATTACTGGCTCTGCCATCGAGTGGACCTCACTCCAATGGCTACTCTCTGATTCGCAAAGTACTTGAGCGCACAGGGGACAACCCACAGCAAACCTGTGGTGATAAGACTCTCGGCGAAGCGCTGTTGGCACCAACGGTGATCTACAACCGTCCCTTACTGGCTTTACAAAAAGAATTGGCGGTGCGAGCGATGGCTCACATCACCGGGGGAGGGATTCTAGAAAACTTACCTCGAGTCCTGCCAGACGGGTTAGGCGCCCTAATTCATCGTGACAGCTGGCAACTCCCCGCCGTTTTTCAGTGGTTGCAGAACGGCGGCAACATCACCGATACGGAAATGATGCGCACTTTCAACTGCGGTGTCGGCATGATTATTGTCGTCGACAGAAAAAATGCCGCAGAAGCGCTGTCCATTTTAAAGACCCATGGCATTGATGGATGGGAACTTGGCGTCATCTCTGATCACGCGACCGGCGTTCACTTCGACTGAGATGCCAAGCACAAAACGTATTGCAGTACTGCTATCGGGCCGGGGCTCCAACCTCCAATCCCTACTCGATGCCAGTCATGCCGACCTGCTCGGTGGCGCTATCAGTCTGGTAATTGCCAATCGGCCGGGAGCTGGGGGCCTTGAAATAGCGCTAAGCGCGGGCATCGAAACAGCTTTGATAGATCACACAGCCTACGTCAGCAGGGAGGCTTTCGACAGGGACTTGGCTGCGACCATTGAAACAATATCACCCGACCTCGTGGTCCTCGCCGGGTTCATGCGCATTTTAACAACTGATTTTGTCGCGCGCTTCGAAAATCGCTTGATGAATATCCATCCGTCTTTACTACCAATGTACCCAGGCCTTAATACGCACCAACGGGCTCTCGATAACGGTGATACTCATGCGGGGGCTACAGTGCATTATGTCAATGGGGAACTTGATGGTGGTCCCCCTGTCCTACAAGCAAGAGTGCCTATAGGCGCCGATGACACCGCCAAGACGTTAGCCGCCCGGGTTCTGAAAGTAGAACACCAAATTTACCCCGAGGCAGTAAACTGGCACCTCACAGGCAAACTTTCATTTAAGGACGGCGTATTATGCAAGGACGATCAGCCCGTGCCGCTCAGCGGATGTTTATGGGGTTGAAACGACTAACGCCACGACTATTGCTACCTCTCGTGCTGCTGGCGCCACTCGCCAGTGAGGCCACCGACGGCGATCTTGCGCTTCCTACTTATGTTGCAGCATACAAAACTAAAGTAGGCGGAATGCAAGTGACCCTCACCCGCACCCTGACCGAGAAAAAGGGCCAATACCAACTTAATCAATCCGGACGCAAAACGTTTCTTATCAAGCTCAGTGAAGACGCGAACTTCACCGTAAAAGAGGGCCGCGTAATTGGCGACCACTTCGTTTACCAACTCAGCGGCGTAACCAACCGCCGGCGGGAAGTGATCTTCGACAAAAGTGCCGGTGTGATTCGTAGCTTGCGCAAAAAAAAGTGGACGGAGCACCCCTGGGCGGATGATGTGCTCGACCGTCTCAGTCTTCAAGAACAGTTTCGCTTGATACTCCTAGGGGCCGATACCCCCCCAGATCTGGTGGCACTCTCAGTGGTAGATGGCGACCGAATCAAGCCAAAACAATTTGAGTTGGTGGGAACAGTATTGATAGATACTGATGTTGGGCAACTGAACACCGTGCACTACCGGGAACGCCGTGATGATCCGGAGAAACGTCGCTCTGACACCTGGTTGGCGATAGATCACACATTCCTGATGGTCCGCACCGAACATGTAGAGGATGGCTCCACAACCGTCATTGAATTGGTCAGTGGCGCTGTTGAGGACCAGCCGATAACGGGACCAGATATAGCTCCGTGAAAGCTCTTGGTACGCTGGCTAGGCGCTGCCTCGTTACGTTTTGGGGAGCGTCACTCCAGTTTGACCCTGATATTTTCCGCCACGATCAGCGTAACTGGTCTCACACACCTCGTCTGATTCAAAGAACAGCATCTGGGCAACGCCTTCGTTGGCATAGATTTTTGCTGGCAAGGTGGTCGTATTTGAGAATTCCAGCGTCACATGGCCCTCCCACTCGGGTTCCAGCGGGGTGACGTTCACAATAATCCCGCAGCGTGCGTAGGTAGACTTACCCAGACATACTGTCAGCACATTACGCGGAATGCGGAAATACTCCACTGTGCAGGCAAGCGCAAATGAGTTGGGCGGGATGACACAAACATCGCCTTCCACGTGAACAAAGCTGTTGTCGTCGAAGTGTTTAGGATCAACCGTGGCGGAGTGAATATTGGTGAACACCTTGAATTCACGGGAGCAGCGAACGTCATATCCATAACTGGAAGTGCCGTAGGAAATCAGCCGACGATCACCATCCATGCGCACCTGATCCGGCGCAAACGGCTCGATCATGCCTTGCTGCTCAGCCATTCTGCGGATCCATCGATCTGACTTAATACTCACAGTTCACTCCTACCTGCTCGATCACGAATGTTGTTTCACTCAATCAGTCATACTGATTGTCGGTGCGACTGCCGGTGTTTGCGCCGCTAGGGCCTCCATTAAACCCCGCGCGGCTGCCTGATAAACGCCTGCCAATGCCCCCTCCGGCTCCGCCAACACCACAGGAAGACCCTGATCAGAATAGGCCCGAATTGCGGATGCAAGCGGAACTTGTCCCAACAGCGGCAACCCGTACTGCTCGGCTAAACGCACTCCACCTGCTTCGCCAAACAACGCCTCGGTGTGGCCACACTCAGAACACACATAGGCCGCCATATTTTCGATTAATCCCAATACGGGCACCTCGACCTTTTCGAACATCTCAATGCCCTTGCGAGCATCCAACAGCGCGATGTCCTGAGGGGTCGTCACGATGACCGCGCCTGAAAGCGTGGCTCGCTGCGCCAGCGTTAACTGAATATCACCCGTGCCCGGAGGCATATCAACTAACAGCACATCGATGTCGCCCCACAGCGTTTTCTCGAGCAACTGACTCATTGCAGAGCTTGCCATCGGTCCCCGCCACACCATGGGCGTGCTGGCAGAAGCCAAGTAACCCATCGACATGGTTTTCAGACCATGAGCCTCGACAGGCAACAAAAATTCGCCATCTTGCTGGTCGGGGGTAGTGCTTGCTGGGACACCCAGTAGCTGCTGCTGACTAGGACCATAGATATCGGCATCGAGCAAACCTACCGAATACCCCTGTTGGTGGAGTGCAACGGCTAAGTTTGTGGTGACCGTGGATTTACCCACTCCGCCTTTGCCCGACGCAATCGCTATTACCTGATAAGAGGCTGACACCCCACGCTCCTCGTCTTGATTCGACGCGAGAGTATACTCTCTGGACACCGCTAGCCGATCACTTACTGACAGCGAATTCACGGAAAATCCGGTAAACTTCGCGCCTCTCCTTTGACGACCTCTATCACCATGACTGGCTCCCCAAGACAAATACTGGTGACTTCGGCATTGCCTTATGCCAATGCGCCGCTGCACTTGGGACATATGTTGGAGCAAACCCAAACCGATATCTGGGTAAGGTTTCAACGCTCCAGGGGAAACCACTGTCGCTACGTTTGCGCCGACGATGCTCACGGCACTGCAATTATGCTGTCTGCCGAGGCAGCAGGCCGCACTCCCGAAGATCATATTGCCGCTATTAAAGCGAAACACGAGGATGACTCGGCTGGCTTCCTCATTCATTTCGACCAATATCATTCGACCCACTCTCCCGAAAACCAACATTGGTCAGAGACGATCTTTCAGCGACTCGAGGCGGGTGGGCACATCGCGATACGCGAAATCATTCAAGCCTTTGATCCCGAAAAAGGCCTTTTCCTCGCCGACCGATTCATCAAGGGCACCTGTCCAAAGTGCGGTGCTTCGGATCAGTACGGAGATAACTGTGAAGCCTGCGGCGCCACCTACTCCCCGGCGGATCTGATTGATCCGGTATCGGCCTTATCAGGGGCAACACCTATCAATAAGGCCTCCCTTCACCTGTTCTTCGCATTGACGCACTTTGAAACACTGCTTACTGATTGGATCAACAGCGGCCAGCTGCAACAGCCCATTGCCAACAAACTCAGGGAGTGGCTGGAAGCCGGCTTACAAGACTGGGATATCAGTCGTGACGCGCCGTATTTCGGGTTTGAGATTCCTGGTTACCCCGACAAATACTTTTATGTCTGGCTCGATGCGCCCATTGGCTACATCGCGAGCCACCAAGTAATGTGCGAACGCACTGGGGACGATTTTGACAGCTACTGGCTGCCGGGTGGCGGCACCGAGCTTTACCATTTTATTGGCAAGGACATTGTCAATTTCCACGGACTGTTCTGGCCCGCCATGCTCGACAGCGCGGGATTGCGGCAACCCTCAGCGGTCTACGCCCACGGTTTTCTCACCGTCAATGGCGTAAAAATGTCCAAGAGCCGAGGTACGTTTATCCTCGCTGAAACCTATCTCGATCATCTTGACCCGGAATACATTCGATATTACTTCGCCGCCAAGCTCTCTAGCGGGGTCGACGATATCGACCTCAATCTTGAAGACTTTGTGCAGCGCGTCAATGCAGACCTCATCGGCAAGGTGGTTAACATCGCCAGTCGATGTGCCGGCTTCTTGCGCAAAAAATTCGACAATAAGATGAGCAGCGAATGCGTCGAGCCCGCGTTAGTACAATCCTTTATTGATGCTGGCACGGACATCGCGGCACTATATGAAGCTCGGGAATTTAACCGCGCCATGCGCGATATCATTGCGCTGGCAGATCGGGCCAACCAGTACATTGACGAGAAAAAGCCCTGGGTAATGGCCAAAGACGAGTCGCAAGCTGAGCAAGTGCAGGCGGTGTGCTCGGTAGGAATCAACCTCTATCGCGCGCTGGCTACCTACTTAAAGCCGGTGTTACCGGTCATGGCAGAAAAGTCCGAGGCATTTTTGCAGACCTCTCTGGATTGGACCGCGCTGCAGGCGCCCTTGAAAGACCACTCTTTGGCTCCTTTCCAGCCGCTGCTGCAACGCGTCGATGCCGACGTCGTCGCGGCAATGGTTGAGGCAAGTAAAAGTAAGGCCTGAATCGAAAAATACTTCCTGTCAGACACCTGATATATTGCCTAATATTGCGGGTCTGGGTCGATTGTTTCACCGCGGGGGATGACATGCTGAGTGATATCGCGCTGCTACTGGTGGGTGCGGTCTTGGTCAATAATTTTGTACTGGTACAGTTCCTCGGCCTGTGCCCCTTTATGGGTGTCTCTAACAAACTCGAGACCGCCATGGGGATGTCGATAGCGACAACTTTTGTGCTGACACTGGCATCAGTCTGTAGTTATCTCACCTACAACTACCTGCTGTTACCCTTGGATCTCACCTACTTGCGCACGATCAGTTTTATCCTGGTCATTGCAGTGGTCGTGCAGTTCACAGAAATGGTGGTCCGCAAAACGAGTCCGCTTCTGCATCGTGTGCTCGGGGTTTTTCTGCCGCTTATTACTACCAATTGCGCCGTATTGGGAGTAGCACTGCTCAACATCAATCAAGCACATAGCTTTATCGAATCGCTGTTTTACGGATTAGGCGCGGCACTGGGCTTCTCAATGGTATTGGTGCTGTTTGCAGCGATGCGCGAGCGACTCGCGTTTGCAGACATTCCCGAACCATTTCAGGGAGCCGCCATTGGCATGATCACGGCAGGGTTGGCATCGCTCGCCTTTATGGGGTTCGCGGGGCTAATCTGATGGTGAATTGGCTGGTAAACGAACCGCTGCTCGCCGCACTGGCCGCTCTGATATTGCTCGGAAGTGTTTTTGGTGCGTTGCTGGGCTACGCGGCGATCCGTTTCAAAGTGGAAGGCAACCCCATCAGCGAACAGGTCAATGCGTTGCTACCCCAAACCCAGTGTGGCCAGTGCGGCTATCCAGGCTGTCGCCCTTACTCCGAGGCGATTGCAGAGGGAGATGCCATCAATAAGTGCCCTCCCGGCGGGGAAGAGACCATTCAGGCATTGGCTGACCTCCTCGACGTTGAGCCCCAGCCGCTCGATGCCGAGCATGGTGTTGAGAAAGAGCCAGTCGTCGCCTGGATCCGCGAGGACGAATGTATTGGTTGCACCAAGTGCATTCAGGCGTGTCCGGTCGATGCCATTTTAGGTGCGGCAAAGGTGATGCATACCGTGATCGCGGACGAATGCACGGGCTGCGATCTGTGCTTGGATCCCTGCCCGGTAGACTGCATTGACCTAATCCCACGAAAACAAGGCATCGGCTTTTGGCATTGGCCTCTCCCTGCAGATCGCTTTCGCCCAATAGAGGTGATTGCGACTGACGCTGCGACGCGGACCGCGGCATGAGAGTGATACATGACATTCACGGGGGTATTCATCCCCCGGAGCGCAAAGCACTCTCTCAACCAGGAACGCTTCAGTCGCTTGCGTTACCTCCACTACTGGTGCTCCCGCTCAGGCAGCATCTGGGCGTCCCTGCGCGGCCCGTCGTCGCGGTTGGCGACGCGGTGCTCGGCGGTCAGATGCTCGCTGAGGCCAACGGCGTGATGAGTGTGCCGATACACGCGCCCACATCAGGCACGGTGCGGGCGATCGAGTCGCGACCTATCGCCCATGCCTCGGGCCTCGAGGATATCTGCATTGAACTTGAGACCGATAGACAGGATCAGTGGGTTGTGCTCGAGGGAATGCCCGAATGGCGTGATCGTGAACCCACAATGCTGGCAGAACAGATTCGTAGTGCCGGCATCGCTGGCATGGGTGGCGCAGGCTTTCCCACTGCCGTGAAACTGACGCCCGGGCCCCAACGGCCCATTGAGCTGCTCCTGATCAACGGCACCGAGTGCGAACCCTACATCACGGCAGACGATACATTAATGCAGTGTTATGCCGACCAGTTGATAGAGGGGGCAATGATTCTCGCGCACATTCTGGGTGCCGACTCGACCCTGATTGGTATAGAGGACAACAAACCCGAGGCAATCGCCTGTGTGCAGGCCGCGGTAGCTAAAGCCAATGCTTCGATCGAAATTGCCAGTTTCCCCACAAAGTATCCTTCGGGTGGCGAGAAGCAGGTGATCGAAATTCTGACCGGAGTGCAGGTGCCCTCGGGAGGTATCCCCGCAGATATCGGTATTGTGTGCTTAAACCCTGGCACTGCCGTCGCCGCTCGGGAGGCCATTGTCGAAGGAAAGCCGCTGACGCACCGTATTGTCACGCTAACCGGCGAAGCGTTGTCCCAACCGTGTAATACCCTCGCCTGCTTGGGAACACCTATCGCCCACTTGCTACAAGAAGCAGGATGGGCATCAGAGGTGCAGCAACGCGTGATTCATGGCGGACCCATGATGGGCTTCGCCGTTTCCAATCTGGACGCGCCCGTGACCAAAATTACCAACTGTGTGCTGGCGCCCACTCAGTCTGAGCTACCACTACCCGCAGAACCGAAACCCTGCATCCGCTGCGGCCATTGCGCGGAGGCGTGTCCTGCCTCGCTGTTGCCGCAACAACTCTACTGGTACGCCCGAGCCAAAGATCAAGAACAACTGACTACGCATCGCCTATTTGACTGCATTGAATGTGGCGCCTGCGCCTATGTATGTCCAAGTCACATTCCGTTGGTGCAGTACTATCGGGCTGCCAAAGGCCAGATACGCGATAGCGAGCAGGAGCGAAAGCGATCAGATAATTCGAGAGAACGGTTCGAAGCCCGCGAGAGACGTCTGGCAGAAGAAGTGGCCGCCCGCGAGGCAAAGCGAGCCGCACGCAAAGCCGCGGCGCAACAACAGGCCATCTCCGGAGGAGTAGATCCCGTGCAAGCCGCTATCGAGCGGGCAAAGGCCAAAAAAGCGCAGCAGGGATCTTCGGAGTGAGTTTACTGCGGGTAACGTCTCCTCATGCGTCGGGCCTTGGAAAGGTCTCTGCCGTAATGCGAGATGTGTTGCTGGCGACGGTACCCGGCGTTCTGGTGATGACGTGGTTCTTTGGCCCGGGAACACTGATCAATTTGGTTTTGGGCGCCGCCGTGGCATTGGCTCTGGAATATGGTGTCATGGCGCTTCGTGGCCGTGACCCTCGGGTAGCGATATCCGACCTCAGCGTTCTGGTGACCTCCACACTACTTTGCATCGCCCTCCCCCCCTATGCTCCCTGGTGGCTCATTGTGATTGGCGTTGTCACCGCGGTGCTCCTCGGTAAACAGGTCTTTGGTGGTCTTGGTTACAACCCTTTTAATCCCGCCATGGTGGGGTACGTGGTACTGCTAATTTCGTTCCCAATACAAATGAGTAGTTGGGCGTTACCCCGGGGTTTGGAGACTGTTCCGGGCCTCAGCGAAGGGCTGCAGAGGGTCTTCTCACCCGGAAGCATCGATGCTTTGACCGGAGCGACACCACTGGATCTGTTGAGACAAAATACCGGACTGCTGTTTGAAGATCTGATGACAAGTCGTCCAGAGCTATCTGGTTGGGCCGGTCTGGGTTGGTTTGAGGTCAATCTGGCATTTTTGTTGGGTGGGCTTTGGCTGCTGTACCGAAGAGTATTCACCTGGCACGCGCCGATCGCCATGCTGGCCGCACTAGGGCTCTGTGCACTCATGGGCTACGACGGTGGCAGCTCACAAAGTGGGGGCAGCGCCTTGTTTCATCTATTTAGCGGTGCCTCAATGTTTGCCGCCTTTTTCATTATCACCGACCCCGTTAGCTCGGCCGTCTCCAATCGAGGGCGACTGATTTTTGGCGCGTTGATCGGTCTGCTCGTGTATCTGATCCGAACGCTGGGTAACTATCCCGATGCCGTAGCATTTGCTGTACTCATTTTGAATTTTTGTGCACCTTTTATTGATCACTACACCCAGCCAACGGTGTACGGCACACGGAAGCCAACGCCATGAAGTGGTTGGTTTCGGTCGGTCTTGGTGGCGCCGTGCTGGCGCTTTTTGCGGCAATCACTTCGCTGGCCATCGGTTGGACCTATCTCGGCACCCAATCACAGATCGAGTTGGCGATACGCCGCGCGGAAGCACGACAACTGATGGAGATTTTTCCCGCGGGCACGCACGACAATGACGTGGTGGACGATACCTTTGCGCTCGAAGCCGAGACGGCATTGCTTGGTTTGCGCCAAAACCGCCGAGGGTATCGCGTGCGGGAAGAGCGTCGCGTTATCGGTGTCATTTTGCCTGTCACCGCGCGGGATGGTTACAGCGGTGATATCCGAGCATTGGTGGGTGTGCGCAGCGATGGCTCGGTTGCCGGTGTTCGGGTGGTCGCGCACAAGGAAACACCTGGGTTGGGAGACAAGGTGGACTTGCGCAAATCAGCGTGGATTCTGGATTTTAACGCGCGCAGCCTGACAGACCCCGCCATCAGTGGTTGGACCGTCTCCAAAGATGGCGGCGCGTTTGACCAATTCACAGGCGCCACCGTCACCCCGCGGGCAGTGATCCTCGCTACGCGCCGCGCTTTAGAGTACGCTCAATTGAACAGTGCAACCCTTTTTGAAACGCCGGTTAACGACCCATGAGTCAGCCCTCCTATAGCCAGCTCACGCTTAATGGATTGTGGAAGAACAATCCCGCGCTGGTACAGTTGCTTGGGCTGTGCCCCTTGCTCGCCGTGACCGCCTCTACCGTTAACGCCATGGGTCTTGCCGCAGCAACGCTGTTTGTTCTGGTGGTATCGAATACGACAGTGTCACTGATTCGCAATGTTGTCTCAGACACTATTCGCCTACCGGTCTTTGTCATGATTATCGCTGCAGCGGTGACGATCACCGAGCTGCTCATGCAAGCCTTTAGCTACGAGCTGTATCAGATTCTTGGCATCTTCCTGCCATTGATCACAACGAACTGCATCATTCTGGGTCGAGCGGACGCGTTTGCCAGAAAAAACCCTTTGCCTGCTGCTGCGTATGACGGGTTCATCATGGGGTTAGGGTTTGGGCTGGTGCTCGTATTGTTGGGGGGCATCCGAGAGCTCTTAGGCACTGGCGCCCTCTTCGCTGACATGCAACTGCTCTTTGGCCCTGACGCAGCACAGTGGCGGTGGGAGATATTCTCTGTGGACTATCCCTTTCTGGTGGCGATTTTGCCACCGGGCGCGTTTTTGGTCACCGGTTGTTTGATCGCGCTCAAGAACCAGATCGATCTCTCACTACAGCGCAGGGCGCGATCTGACGACGGTATAAAGGCAATGGGCAGCAAGCGTGTTCGAGTCACTGGAACCGTCTCC
>Ga0209374_1000597_pt1 | contig 39399 bp, 34 predicted proteins | sample SaaInlLV_DNA_10m_FD_184683 | JGI IMG/M metagenome (GOLD analysis project Ga0209374, IMG submission 184683) | Marine microbial communities from expanding oxygen minimum zones in the Saanich Inlet - SI075_LV_DNA_10m (SPAdes) (version 2) | ecosystem: Environmental > Aquatic > Marine > Unclassified ... | reverse complement strand
GGCCTGGTTTCTAGTTGCGCCGCTGGCCGAAGCTGGAAACCAGATCAATATGTCGCCGGGCGTAACCGAGATGGGCGGTAATATCTTTGAATTGCATATGCTCATTATGTGGATTTGCGTTGGTATCGGCGTGCTGGTGTTTGGCGCGATGTTCTATTCTATTTATGCGCACCGCAAGTCTAAGGGGCACCAAGCTTCCCAGTTTCATGAGAGCACTCAGGTTGAAGTCGCTTGGACGGTAGTTCCTTTCCTTATTTTGATCGCCATGGCGTTTCCGGCGACATCCACCCTGCTTGACGTTTATGACAATGATGAGTCTGAACTCGACATCCTGATTACCGGTCATCAGTGGAAGTGGAAGTATGAATACTTAGATGACTCCGGGGAGACTGTTGTCTTCTTCTCCAACCTGGCCACACCTCAGGAAGAGATTTACAACACCCAAGGTAAAGGCGAGAACTATTTGCTGGAGGTCGATGAGCCTCTCGTAATTCCAACTCATACCAAGGTGCGCTTTCTCATTACTGCCAACGATGTGATTCATTCCTGGTGGGTTCCTGAAATTGCAGTAAAACGCGACGCTATTCCCGGCTTTATTAATGAAGCCTGGACCCGCGTGCCTGAGGAGGGGATCTACCGGGGTCAGTGCACGGAGCTTTGTGGCGCTTATCACGGGTTCATGCCGATAGAAGTTCACGCGGTTTCGCGCGACGAATTCGACAGCTGGATTGCTGCCAAGCGTGGCATCGCTGCGGCACAAACCGAGCTGGCCATGCAGACCCTGTCGGTGGATGAACTGATGGATGAAGGCAAGCGTGTTTACGATTCGGCGTGTCTGGTTTGTCACGGTGCCGGCGGAGAGGGCGGTGTGGGCAATGCAATAGCGGGTAGCCCGGTGGTGCTCGGAGATATTGCAGCGCATATGGCGCTAGTAGCGGATGGTGTTGCTGGAACGGCTATGCAGGCATTCGGTGATCAGTTGACAGCAGTCGATATGGCCGCTGTCCTGACCTATCAGCGTAATGCCTTTGGAAATAACACGGGCGATGTCGTCCAGCCCGGTGACGTCGCCGGCACCAAGAACGGTTAACAGGAGAGAATCCCATGGGCGATCATCATCACGGACCTGCCACGGGCGTTACACGCTGGTTGTTCACAACAAACCACAAGGACATCGGTACGATGTATCTGTGGTTCTCCTTTGCCATGTTCCTGTTGGGTGGATTCTTCGCGATGGTCATCCGGGCCGAATTGTTTCAGCCGGGCATGCAACTGGTAGAGCCGGGCTTCTTCAATCAAATGACCACGCTACACGGCCTGATCATGGTTTTTGGGGCGATCATGCCGTCTTTCGTTGGTTTGGCCAATTGGCTGATACCGATGATGATTGGGGCGCCTGATATGGCGCTTCCTCGGATGAACAACTGGAGCTTTTGGATTCTCCCACCTGCGTTTTTAATGTTGGCCTCGACCTTGTTTATGGAAGGGGGCGCGCCTGCGTTTGGCTGGACTTTTTATGCGCCGCTTTCTACTACTTATGCAGCGCCTTCCGTCACGTTCTTTATCTTTGCGATTCACATTCTTGGTGTGTCTTCGATTATGGGGTCGATCAACATTATCGCCACGGTAATGAACATGCGTGCGCCTGGCATGACTTATATGAAGATGCCTATGTTCGTCTGGACCTGGCTGATCACCGCCTTTCTACTCGTTGCGGTGATGCCGGTACTGGCGGGTGCTGTCACCATGATGTTGATGGATATCCATTTCGGCACTAGCTTTTTCTCAGCTGCTGGAGGGGGTGATCCGGTGCTGTTTCAGCATATTTTCTGGTTTTTTGGCCACCCCGAGGTCTACATCATTATCTTGCCCGCGTTTGGCGTGGTGTCCCAGATTATCCCTGCGTTTTCCCGCAAGCCCCTTTTCGGTTACGCGTCAATGGTTTACGCCACAGCGTCTATCGCGTTTTTGTCATTCATCGTCTGGGCGCATCACATGTACACGGTTGGTATGCCTCTGGCGGGAGAGCTGTTCTTTATGTACGCAACGATGCTCATCGCGGTACCTACCGGGGTAAAGGTTTTTAACTGGATAACCACAATGTGGCGAGGATCGCTCACCTTTGAGACGCCAATGCTTTTTTGTATCGGTTTTCTGGTGTTATTTACATTGGGTGGTTTCACCGGCCTGATGCTGTCGATCGCCCCTGCTGATTTTCAGTATCACGATACTTATTTTGTCGTCGCCCATTTTCATTACGTGATGGTGGCGGGTGCCGTTTTTTCCATGACGGCGGCGATTTACTATTGGTTGCCGAAATGGTGTGGGCGGATGTATAGCGAGTCTATGGGTAAGACTCATTTCTGGATCTCCTTTATTGGCTTCAATATCACTTTTTTCCCGCAGCACTTTGTCGGGCTTGCGGGTATGCCGCGGCGTATTCCCGACTACGCACTGCAATTTGCCGATTTCAACATGATGTCCTCTATTGGTGCCTTTATTTACGGCGCGTCTCAGCTCTTGTTCCTTTACAACGTCGTTGCCACCATTGTTGCTGGTAAACCGGTATCAGAAGAAAAGGTATGGGATGGCGCGGAAGGCCTCGAATGGACGGTGGCGACACCGGCCCCCTACCATACTTTTGAAGAACCCCCGGCGGTGCCCAAGCCAGTGGGGACTTTTTAAGGTGGCGGTATTAGGCTCCCCACGGCGCGATTGACCATGTCCGGCCTCCGTCTAAGTAAAGTGCCTGCGACTGACACCGCCTTAAAGCTGTTGGCGGTTGCGGTGTTGATGTTTTCCTTTGTCTTTGTAGTGATGGTGCCCCTGTATAACGTGTTGTGTGATGCGTTGGGAATCAATGGAAAAACATCCGGGCAGGCATACACTTCGGTCCCTGTTTCAGTCGATACCTCCCGCAAGGTGACGGTGCAGTTTGTGGCCATTAATAACGACGGCATGCCCTGGACTTTTGCTCCTGACGATCGGGTGATGCGCGTGCATCCCGGTGCCGCGACCGGCACGATGTTCCACGCAGTGAACCCCACCAATGCCAATATGGTCGCCCAGGCTATCCCCAGCATTTCACCAAGCAGAGCGGCAGCATTTTTTCATAAAACTGAATGTTTCTGTTTCGATCAACAAGCGCTGGCAAGCAATGCCACGGTAGATATGCCTTTGCAGTTTATTGTTGATCAGGAGTTACCTGGCGATATTCATACCATCACGCTTTCCTACACCTTGTTTGATATAACCGACTCGGTTCAGGATGGCCTGGCCGCCCTCTAGTGGTGGCTTTCTAGGAGATAGTTATGGCGAGCGACACCACCACCGCGCAGGGCTATGAGAAGTACTACGTCCCTGAGTCCTCAAGCTTAGCCGTTCGGGCCACAATAGGGCTGATTTTGTCAGTTTTTGGCGCCGCATTAATGCTTAATGACATGACGTTCGGCAGCGAGGGGGAGTCTTCCAACTCAGTGTGGGTGCTGACCGCCGGCTTGGTGTTTTTCGTTTTTACTTTGGCCAGTTGGTTTGGCACGGTGATTAAAGAAAATATTGCCGGTATGAATAGCGGCCAGCTTAACCAGAGCTACGTTTTGGGCATGTTTTGGTTCATTTTTTCTGAAGTGATGTTTTTCGCCGCCTTCTTTGGCGCGCTGCTCTACGTTCGCCAGTTCGTTGGCCCATGGCTTGCCGGTGAAGGGGACGGAGGTCGGATGAATGGGTTGCTCTGGCCCGGTTTTGAATTCACTTGGCCCCCCGTCACGACGCCACAGGAAGTGGTGGGTGGAGTAGACGCTCAGGTGATCGCGAACAACGGCGCTTTTGTCTCGCAAGAGACGTCTATGGCCCCTGCGGATGCACATGCTTGGTATGCCTGGCTGCCAATGTGGAATACTCTGATCTTGCTGTCATCAAGTGCCACCGTGCACGTCGCGCACACCGGTATTCTCGCAGCTGACCGCAAAAAGTTTAATCGCTGGCTTGGTATTACCGTTGGTTTGGCGCTGGTGTTTCTCGTTTTGCAGGCGGTGGAATATTACGAAGCCTATGCCTTGTATGGGTTAACCCTGAACTCCGGCATTTACGGATCGACCTTTTTCATGCTGACGGGCTTTCACGGATTCCACGTGGCGATGGGCATGACGATGTTGCTGGTGCAATGGCTACGCTCACTGAAAAATCAGCACTTTACAGCTTCTGATCATTTTGGATTCGAAGCTTCGAGCTGGTATTGGCATTTTGTTGATGTAGTCTGGGTTTTTCTATTTCTTTTTGTTTATATTCTTTGATTCAGCGGGCGCGTCGCAAGCGCGCCCTTTTTACTGTCTGATTCTGCTAGCCGCCAAGCGCCGCGTGCTGTGCCTCGGCGGGTTTTAACTGCTGAAAATACAGATGGCGGCTTATTCCAAGGGTCGCGATAAAGTGGGGCCCGGGTCCCAGGGGTTGCGGTGACCCAGTTGACCAGTAATAACGCCGTAGGCAATCACAACCAGCAAGCAAGCGCCTAATCCGAGGCGAACACCAAGGGAATGAAAGAGCCGCCGTTTGTTTGAACTGCCTTGATCAGACATCAGAAAAACCAGGCCTGTGGCGAGGCTTGCCACGAGCGCTATCATGAGCAGGATGATGATAATTTTGAGCATGGGCTTGGCCTTTTGGGGTCATTTGCTGCACGCTTTAGGGCTGTGCACCGATCCAGCGAGATGCCGATATGCAGTTTAACCGAACATGGGGTCCACTGACGGTAAGGGTTGATGTGCGAGCCGCAGTTGCGGGTGCGATATTATTTTTTTTACTCTTGAATCTTGGCTTTTGGCAGTTGGGCCGCGCGGGAGAGAAGGCGGCACTTGAGGCTCGCTGGCAGGCCCGAAGCGAACTGCCGGCCGTCTCGCCACACGTTATTTTCGAAAGTGAAGGAAATAGCGAAACGGATCAATGGGTGGATCGTGCCGTCCGTTGGGAGGGGCGGTTCAAGCCACAAGACTATTTACTACTCGACAATCGCATCTACCGAGGGCAGGTTGGCTATCACTTAATTGCGCTTGCCGAGTCGCAAGGCTTGCTGGTCCCGGTCAATTTGGGTTGGTTGGCTGGTGATCCGTCTCGCAGAACGCTCCCGACGCCAGTGCTTCCATCTGACTTAATGGTAATTGAGGGCAAGGTGTACGTTCCCGCAGGCAGCCCTATTGTGATGCAAAAACCCTTGCCACCCCAAAGTCTTCCGGCTGTTGTGCAAACGCTTTATTGGGATGATTGGCGCGAGTCACTTTCCGCGCTTACCCAACAAGCGGTGCTTCCTTACGAAGTCAGAATTGAGCCCGGTTCCCCCGCTGCACTGGAGGCGGAGTGGCCGCTTGTTAATCAATCTCCCTCCAAACATATCGGTTATGCGGTGCAATGGTTTGCGATGGCCGCTGTGCTGTGTGTGATTGGCGTTGCGCGAATGACCAATCTGCCCGCGTTATTGAAAGGCTCACGTGGCATATGAAGCAGGATGATTCGGCGTTGCAGCAACGACACGCGCGGAGGGTGTTGCTGCTCATCGCAGGCATTCCTGTTGTTATGATGCTAGCCGCCACGGCCTTGTGGTGGACTGTAGAAGCGGGTTATCTGAACGTAGTTGATCGATTTGGCACCGCTAATCATGGTGCTCTGGTCACGCCACCACGATCTGTTAGCGAGATCGTCTTTCGTCACGAGGGTGCTGCGGAGGTTCTCTGGGGTGATCTCCCGGTGAAGTGGCGGATGGTGATGGTTCAGCGAGGCGATACTTGCGACACCGTTTGTCAAAACCAGCTTTACCAGACCCGACAGATTCACGCGGCACTCGGGAAGGATTTTAATCGGATAGGCCGAGTGTTACTGGGCGATGCGCCGCTCGGGGGGGTCGTTCTTGCTGACAGCGATCCAGCGCAGAGCGAACAAAGGATGCTGGCTGGATGGCTGGCGCGCGAACATCAAGGACTCACGTCGCTGACGCTACCCGCTGCGATACTCGATGAGCTCGTCCCGGAAGCCAGTGCCTCTCCTACGCAATGGTATGTGGTGGACCCAGCGGGCTGGATCATGATGCGGATGTCCGACGACCTGCATTATAAAGACGTTATCAGCGATTTGAGGTTCTTGTTGAAACACTCGGGCGCCTGATGCGGAATTCGTTGTGATCACGGTGCGTATGGGTTTCGACACATTGCTGTAAATCGTTTTGGTGCAGTAAGCGCAGTACAACATGCCGAGGCCTCGCTGGCGGGGCCTCGGCGATAAGTAAGGGAAAACGCGTGAAAAACTCAAAAACTCCCGGGGTGTATTGGACGGTAGCGGGCGTAGTGGTCTTTATGGTCCTGGTCGTTGCGAGCTTCGTCCACCGCGTCGGCGAGCCCAGAATAATGAGCTTGGCGGAAACCCGCGCCAACGGGCTATTCCTATTTGATACCCCCAGAGACCTCGGCGCGTTTGAATTGCTAGACCATACAGGCGAGCCCTTTTCTCCGACGCAATTGTTGGGGCGCTGGACCATCATATTTTTTGGGTTTACCCACTGCCCGGATATTTGCCCAACGACTATGGCCGAGCTTGCTGATCTCAAGGCGCAATTAGTGGGCACCGAGGCCGGGGCAACGCAAGTGATCATGGTGTCCGTTGACCCCGCTCGTGATACGCCTGAGCGGCTGGCTGAGTATGTGCCGTACTTTCATCCCGAGTTCCTTGGTGTGACGGGAGACTTTCCGGCAATCTTGAGTTTTGCTCAAAGGTTGAATGCGCCTTTTCGCAAGGTGAGCGACCCGAATAATGGATACCAGATGGAGCACAGCGCAAACGTCGCGTTAATGAACCCTCGCGGCGATTATCACGGTTTTTTCCGTGCCCCGCTCGATGTCCCGAAAATGCGAGTAACCTTAAGATCTACCCAATATTTGTGGGAAAACTGACACCATGACGCAGCGATTGATTTTGGTCGACGGCTCCTCCTACCTGTTTCGCGCCTACCACGCGCTGCCACCCCTTACCAATTCTAAAGGGCTTAATACCGGCGCCGCCAAAGGCGTCATTGGCATGATTCGGAAGCTGATGGCCGATTACGAAGGCGATCAAGTCGTTGTGGTATTTGACGCCAAAGGCCCAACTTTTCGAAATGAGATCTACGCCGATTACAAGGCGAACCGCCCACCTATGCCCGAGGAACTCAGAGAGCAAATAGCGCCGATTCACTCGACAATACGTGCCATGGGCTTGCCGCTTGTCTGTGTAGAGGGCGTCGAGGCAGATGACGTTATTGGCACGCTTTCTCTAGAAGCTTCTCGCACCGGTCGCGAGGTCGTCATTTCCACCGGCGACAAAGACATGGCGCAACTGGTGGATGAGCACGTAACGCTGATTAACACCATGAATAACACGACAATGGATCGAGCGGGCGTGATCGAGAAATTCGGTGTGCCCCCTGAGCTCATTATCGATTTGCTGGCGCTAATGGGCGATAAGGTCGATAACATTCCCGGAGTGGCGGGTGTCGGCGAGAAATCGGCGACAGCCCTGTTGCAGCATTTGGGTGGTGTGTCGTCAATTTATGAGCAGCTGTCGGCTGTGGCAGCACTGCCGATTCGTGGCGCGAAAAGCGTGGCAAACAAATTAGAGATGGCACGCGAGGCCGCCGAGCTCAGCTACACTTTGGCCACTATCAAGACTGATTGTGATCTGGGACTCGAAGCGGAAGACTTGATTTCTCGCGCTCCCGATACAGAGGCGTTGGTTGCGCTCTTCCGAGAACTGGAATTCAAGACCTGGCTTGAGGCCTTGCTTACCGGCAATGATGGCGCTACCGACCTTGCCGCACCCACAGATGAAGGGGGTGCGCCCGAGGTCTGTCGCGCCAGCGATGCCATCGCCGTAACGACAATAGTCGATCAAACGACTCTGGATGAGTGGTTGTCTCGTTTGAGCACGGCAACGTTGTTTGCTTTTGATACTGAGACCACCAGCCTCAATTACATGATCGCAGAGGTGGTCGGTGTTTCGTTTGCCTTGGAAGCGGGCGCGGCAGCCTATGTACCACTTGCACATGATTACCCGGGCGCACCGGATCAGCTCGATAGACAGCAAGTGTTGGACCGTCTTCGGCCCATCCTAGAGGATGAGTCTGTCGGTAAAGTGGGGCAGCATCTTAAGTACGATGCGAACGTACTGGCCAACCATGACATCACCTTAAGGGGTATCCGCGAAGACACCATGCTGGAGTCTTATGTCCTCGACTCGACCAGTAGCCGACATGATCTCGATACGCTTGCACTGTCACATTTGAATCAAAGCACAATTAGTTTTGAGGAAGTCGCTGGAAAAGGCGCCAAACAGCTGACGTTCAATCAGGTGCCCATTGAGCAGGCGGCGCCTTATGCGGCCGAGGACGCAGAGGTTACCTGGCGGCTCCATGCGGTACTTTCAGATCGATTGCATCAGGTGGAGAGCCTTTCCAGTTTGTATCGAGAGCTGGAGATCCCTTTAGTACCGGTGCTCTCCAGAATTGAGCGCAACGGTGCCCTGGTGTGCCGCGACACACTCGCTTCCCACAGTCAGGAGTTGGGGCAGCGGATGCTGGCGTTGGAAGCGAACGCACACGAATTGGCTGGCGGGCCATTTAACCTTGGATCTCCAAAGCAACTGGGGGAGATTCTGTTTAATCGGCTTGAATTGCCCGTGCTCAAGAAGACGCCGAAAGGTGCTCCGTCTACAGCAGAAGATGTGCTCGCCGAACTGGCGCTCGACTATCCGCTGCCCGCCGTGTTGATGGAGTACCGCAGTCTTAGCAAGTTGAAGTCGACGTATACCGATAAATTGCCAGAAATGATCGATAGTAAAACCGGGCGTGTGCATACTTCCTATCATCAGGCCGTGACGGCTACCGGCCGCCTGTCATCATCCGACCCCAACCTGCAGAACATCCCGATTCGTACAGAGGAGGGCAGGCGAATTCGTCAGGCCTTTATTGCTGCTGACGGCTGTAAGATTGTTGCGGCTGACTACTCCCAGATTGAACTGCGCATCATGGCGCATTTATCGCAAGATGCCGGGTTGCTTGGCGCTTTTGCAGAGGGTCTCGATGTGCACAGTGCGACAGCCGCAGAGGTGTTTGGCGTCGATATCAACCAGGTTTCTGGGGACCAGCGGCGCAAAGCGAAAGCGATAAATTTTGGCTTGATTTACGGCATGTCGGCCTTCGGACTCGGCAAGCAGTTGGGCTTGGGTCGCAATGAGGCGCAGGAGTACATTGATCTTTATTTTGATCGGTATCCAGGGGTTGCTGATTATATGGCGCGGACACGATCGCTAGCGCATGAGAAGGGCTATGTGGAGACGCTGCGAGGACGGCGTTTGTATTTGCCTGAAATCAATGCGCGCAATCGCCAGCGTCAACAGGCCGCGGAGAGAACCGCCATCAATGCGCCTATGCAAGGTACGGCGGCTGACATGATTAAACTGGCCATGCTGGCGGTCGATGAGTGGCTAGATGAGGACCAGGTTCCGGCACGCATGATCATGCAGGTGCACGACGAGCTTGTCTTTGAAGCCGACGCCAGTGCAATAGAGGAGGTGTGTGCCAGGGTTAGCGACTTAATGTCGCGCGTGGGATTGTTAGACGTGCCACTGGTAGTGGACGTGGGGGTAGGCAATAACTGGGACGAGGCTCACTGAGGCCTATGGTGTTTCGTTAGCTTCTAGCACGGAGTCATCCGTAAGCCATCGATTCAATTGACGTCCTAGCTCGTCAACACCAAGACCTTTTAAAGATGAAAAGAGCTGCATGCTCACTAACTCAGCGTGCGCAGAGAGCTGGCCGCGAACTGTTAGCAGGGTGTTTTGAGCGGGACCTCGCTTTAGCTTGTCACACTTTGTGAGCAAAATATGTACTGGCATGCCGGCGGTAACTGCCCAGCCCAGCATTTGCTGGTCAGGCTCTGTCAGTGGATGCCTAATGTCCATCAGCATCACGAGCCCCCTTAGGCTCTGGCGGTGTTGAAGATACCGCTCCAGTTGCTGATTCCATTTTTTCTTTACCGCCAGTGGCACTTTGGCAAACCCATAGCCCGGTAGATCGACCAATCGCTGGTTGTCGCTCAGCGCAAAAAAATTGATGAGTTGCGTCCGCCCCGGGGTACGCGATGTTCTTGCCAGCTTTTTTTGCCCTGTTAATGTATTGATTGCGCTCGACTTTCCGGAGTTTGACCTGCCAGCGAAAGCCACTTCCCAACCGAGATCTGAGGGGGCATTTTCAATCGCACTTGCGCTTTGTAAAAAAGCGGCGTGACGGAAGTTGGCGGGTGGCGGCGCGGCGCTGAGATCATTCATTTTGCGATTTGTGCCCGGACTCGGAACGTCTATAATGCCACGCTCTTAGCGTAGGGGCCCCATAAACCGGTCGTCTTCGTGAGGGGAGTAGAGGTATCGTTGTTGCCGTGGCCTCTGGGTCATTATGAGTACGGCGACAGGTAACAGCGTTTGAGCGCCTGAGCCGGTGCATATTTTACTTCGTAAAAGTATAACGCTCCGCCGGTGAAGACCGCTGTCTTCTCCGACAGAAATAGTGTTCGATTTAGCAGAGGGTCTGACCATGAAATCTTTGACATTTATTCGCAATAAGTCTTTGTTGGTTGCCGTCACGGCCGCCCTTGCTGTGCCCGTGGCACTTGCTGGCGATCCCCCGCCTCAGTACGCCGCGTCTTGTGGTGCATGTCATGCCGTGGGTGTGGCGGGCGCTCCAGCCACTGGCGACGTCGACGCGTGGGCACCCCGTCTTGAAAAGGGCATGGACGCGCTTGTAGCATCGGTGCGCAATGGCCTTAACGCCATGCCGCCTGGCGGGTTGTGCAACAGCTGTAGCGACGAGGATTACGCAGCGTTGATTACCTATATGGCGACTGCACAGTAAGCATCGACCCTTGAAATATAGAGAGAGCCTGTGATTGCATATCGCCAGCAGGCTCAGAAAAAGCGACGGGAAAATTTATGCTCCAGTTTGTGATGAAAACGACACTTGGCTTTGCGGCCGTGATGTCGCTGTTGGCGAACGCCAGTGCACTAGCCTCCAGCGGTGATGTTGAGGCGGGTCAGGCAAAAGCCGCTACCTGTGTTGCGTGTCACGGGGTTGATGGCAACAGTGCAGCGCCGACTTTCCCAAAGCTCGCAGGCCTTGGACACAAGTACTTGCTCAAGCAAATGAAAGATATCCGCGATGGCCGACGTCCGGTTGCGCTGATGGCCGGGCAGGTCGATAACATGACTGACGAGGACCTCTCTGACATTGCGGCCTTTTATACCGCTCAGGCCCGCTCAGGTGGCAGCGCGGATCCAGATAAAGTCGACTTAGGTCGGAAAGTCTATCTGGCAGGCATCGCGGAGCGACAAGTACCTGCTTGCTCGGGCTGTCATAGTCCGACCGGAAACGGCAATGGTCCAGCGGGGTACCCGGCACTAGGCGGACAGCATGCTGATTATCTCGTCTCGCAGTTGAAAATGTTTCGTAAGGGGTACGAAGACCCTACGGGCCGCACCAACGGAGGCGAGGCAAAAATTATGCGCACTACAGCGTTTGGCATGAGTGACATGGAGATTGAAGCGGTCGCGAGTTATATTGCCGGTTTGCAGCCCGGCCTCTGATCTTTTTGTTTCAGTGGTGCGGGAAGTCTTAAGAATGCGTTCCAAGGAGGGATAACCCATGTCTTTTTATCATCTGCGCTCAGCTATTTCGCCCTTACTTGGGCTCACGTTAGCGGTCAGCTGCATCTTCAGCCTTAGCCTGTCGGCGGAAGAGCGTTGGGTAGAGGGCCAGCATTATCAAGTGATCACACCACCGGTTGCGGTCGGCAAGTCCGACGATGTTGTTGTGACAGAATTTTTTTGGTACGGCTGTGGTCATTGCTATACCTTCGAACCCATGCTGACGGCGTGGGGAAAACAGTTGCCCGATGGCGCAGTGGTGAAGCCGTCTCCCGCAGTATGGAATGACCCCATGCGTATGCATGCGAAAGCGTTTTATATTGCCGAAGTACTTGGCGTCAAAGCCGTGATGCACCCCGTCATTTTTGACGCTATGCACGTGCAGCGAAAACGACTGGTCTCCCGGCTGGCACTTCGTGATTTGTTCGAAGATAACGGTGTCGACCCTGAGCAGTTCGATAACGCCTATGATTCTTTTGGTGTCGATTCGCAGGTGAGGCAGGCCGATGCCCGCGCGCGCTCGGCAAAGGTGTCTGGTACCCCGACCTTGATGGTTGCAGGTAAATACCTGATCGAAACTAGAGGCGCCGGTAACCAGACCAATATGCTGGACATTGCCCGGCACCTCATAGAAAAAGAGTTGGCGGCGCGCTAGCGGTCCGCTGCAGGGGCGGACACGGCGGTGCGTGTGACAACGCGCCGCAGTTCAAAACTGGAGTGAACGCCTGACACCCCCTCTATCCTAGTCAGCTTCCCCAATAAGAATTGCTCGTAGTGAGCCATGTCTCGGACCACCGCTTTCAGGAGGTAATCGGCGCTCTGGCCCGTCACCACACAGCAATCAACCACCTCCGGCAGCTCTGAGATCATCTGTTCAAAAAGCGTAAAGCGATCGGGAGTATGTCGGTCCATTGTGACGCTAATATGTGCTGTGAGGTTCAGCCCCAGCTTTTTCGGATCTACCATTGCGACTTGATGGGTGATTACTCTCTCGGAGATCAGCCGCTTCACTCGTCTGGCGCAGGGAGTGGCCGATAGTCCAACACGCTCCGCCAGTTCCAAATTACTAAGGCCGGCATCCTCTTGTAAAACCTGCAGGATACGGTGGTCCATTCGATCCAAAGGAGAGTGTGAATGATTCATATAATGGGCTGACATTAGTCAAATATGCATTAAAAATACCATATATTAGTGATAAACGCTCAATATAAAGGAAATATCGTTCAAAAAAGTGTTTAACGCTGTCTTGGCGCAGTTACACTACTCACCGTTACCCCAAAGCAGGATTACCAACGTGACAGATATGCGCTTCGATCATCGTAAATACCGCGCTTTTCAGCCTATCGTTAAAACCGATCGTCGCTGGCCTGATCGCGTCATCAGTCGCGCACCCCAATGGTGCTCGGTAGATCTTCGCGATGGTAATCAAGCGTTGGTAGAGCCCATGAACGCGGCGCAAAAACTCCGTCTATGGGAACTACTGCTGGCTATTGGGTTCAAGCAAATAGAGGTGGGCTTCCCCTCAGCCTCCAGTCATGACTTCGATTTTTTGAGGAAACTGATTGAGGAGGACCGGATACCGGCAGATGTCACTGTGCAGGTATTAACGCAAGCAAGGCCAGATCTTATAGAGAAAACCTTCGAGGCGCTTCATGGAGTTCGCCGTGCCGTAGTGCATTTTTACAACAGCACATCAACCGTGCAGCGGGAATATGTCTTTGGGCTAGATCGGCAAGGCATTTGCGATATTGCCGTTAACGGGGCCCGTTTGGTCAAGGAGGCGGCACTGGCGCGTCCCGAGACCGAATGGGTTTTCGAATACAGCCCCGAAAGCTTTACTGGCACAGAATTACAGTTTGCGGTGACCGTATGCGACGCTGTCAATGAGGTGCTGGCTCCGACACCGGAGCAGCCGGTTATCATTAATTTGCCTGCCACAGTAGAGATGAGCACGCCCAATATTTATGCCGATCAGATAGAGCGATTTTGTGACCAGATCAAGCACCGTGAAGCACTGATTATTTCGCTTCACACCCACAATGATCGGGGCTGCGCAGTGGCTGCTGCGGAGCTGGGCGTCATGGCGGGGGCGGATCGTGTTGAAGGGACGTTGCTGGGCAACGGGGAGCGAACCGGTAATATGGATATCATGACCATGGCGATGAATCTTTACAGCCAGGGCATCGATCCGGAGCTCGATTTCAGTCACATGGACGAAATATGCACTGTGGCCCGGGAATGCACGCAATTACCGGTTCATCCGCGCCACCCCTATGCGGGAGAGCTTGTCTTTACTGCATTTTCCGGTAGTCATCAGGATGCGATTCACAAGTGTCTCTCCAAGCGCAGTGATGACGACGCTTGGGATGTTGCGTATCTCCCTATTGACCCCTCTGACATCGGCCGTACTTATCAGGAGGTGATACGGATTAATAGTCAGTCTGGCAAGGGCGGTGTTGCACACGTTCTGAGGCGTGATCATGGTCTGGAGTTGCCACGTTGGCTGCAGTTAGATTTCAGCAGCGCCGTACAGGGGCTGGCGGAGGACAGCGAATCTGAAGTGTCTTCTGATGATATTTATGCGCTATTCGGCGCGACTTATTTGAGCACCTCGGAGCGGTGGCAACTGGGTGATTATCAATTGTCGCGACAGGGAGGCTCTGACGGTCTGGAGGTGACTCTGCATGGTCCCAATGGCAATGTCATACTGTCGGGGCACGGGAACGGTGTGGTCGATGCTTTTGTTCAAGCGATGGAAAACTTTACCGGACGACACCTCGTTGTGGTGGAATATTCTGAGCACACGTTGGGACAAAGTGCTGATGCGGAGGCGGTGTGTTACGTACAGCTCAACATCGATGGAGAACGCCCTTGCGGGGTGGGCCGCAGCCACGACATTGTGCAGGCTTCTCTGGCAGCGATTCTTTCCGCTCTCGATGGGCGAGGTCTGGTGTTAGCCCGAGCCGCCTGAGCCGAAACTCAAAGAGTGAGATGAAGACAGGACAGGTTTGTTTACCTGCACTCCTGGCTCAACGTCGTCGCCCGTCGGTAACGCGCTGGGCACTTCTCGGCTGCCTGCTGATCGTAGCGATTCTGAATGGTTGCTCAGCAACCCAAGTTATTTACAACCGCGCAGATATCCTTATTCGGTGGTATCTCGATGACTATGTCACCTTGGATCGTGATCAACAGGCGCGCTTTGATGAGCGGTTGGATGCGCTGCTTGAGTGGCATAGACAGGAGGAGTTACCAGAATATGTCCTGCTCCTCGATGATGCGCTGGTAATTCTTGACACTGATGTGTCGCTTGCAGCGACGCGATCTATGGCAGAAGGCATTGAATCTGCGGCTATCCGATTACAGGATCGATTCCTTGAGCTATTGCTGAGTACGGGTGAAAACCTGACGTCTGCTCAGCGCGCCGACTTTATTGAAGCGTTGCTGGCAAAACAGGAGGCGTTCGAGACGGATCGTCTGGCACGCAGTGACGCAGAGTATCGCGACGATCTTGGACAGCGGTTTGATAAGCAGCTTGGACGTTATCTTGGTCGTCTGACTGACGAGCAAGCTCGCCGCCTGCAGGAGGGTGTAGCTGAAATGACCCGACTAGATCATTTCTGGTTGCAGGATCGGCGAGTTTGGATTTTAGCGTTATCAAATATTCTGTTGGCCGATGAGCCAGATTGGGCCGATCAGGTGAGGGCTCTTATTGCGGGCCGTGATGAGGCGCTGCTACCCGATTACCGAGAGGGTATCGAACACAACGGGGAAGTCATTCTGCAGCTTTCTCGGGACGTGCTTCTGATGCGCACCGAGAAGCAGGATAAAAAGCTCAGGGCGCGCCTGATCGCATTGCGAGACGATCTTGCGGCGTTGTCTGACGCTTGAGTCAGCCTCTGCCAGCAATCAGTTTTTGATCGCGAATGGCCCCTTTATCGGCACTAGTCACCATGCTGGCGTAGACCTTCAACGCGGTTGATACCTGTCGCGGACGTTCCGCTTCAGGTTGCCAGGGACGGGCTCTAGCATTCATGGCCTCGCGCCGACCGGCGAGTGTCGCCTCGTCGACCAACACATTGATGCGCCTGGCCGGTATGTCAATTTCTATCGGATCGCCCGGTTCGATCAATCCGATGGTGCCCCCAGCAGCGGCTTCTGGCGAAACATGGCCTATCGATAGCCCCGAAGTGCCTCCAGAGAAGCGGCCGTCTGTGATCAGTGCACAGGCCTTTCCCAACCCCTTGGATTTCAGATAACTGGTGGGGTAAAGCATTTCCTGCATGCCTGGCCCCCCCCGGGGTCCCTCATAACGCACAATCACAACATCACCAGCTTGGACGCGGTCCTCCAAAATATCCGCAACCGCCGCTTCCTGACTTTCGCAGACATGGGCTGGCCCGGTGAAGCGCAAAGAATCCTCCTCAACGCCTGCGGTTTTGACAACACATCCCGATTCGGCAAGGTTGCCAAACAGCACGGCCAAGCCTCCCTCTTCAGAGTAGGCGTGCGCTCGTGAGCGGATACAACCGCCCTCCCGATCCATATCGAGGGTAGGCCAGCGCAGGTTCTGGCTGAATGCTTGCTGGGTCGGTATCCCTGCTGGGCCGGCGGCAAAGAGGGTTTTCACTTCCTCGGAGTCGGTTTGCATGATGTCCCAGAGAGCGAGTGCTTCCCCAAGGCTCTCGCTGTGGACCGTTGGCAAGTCGAGATGCAGCAGTTCACTCCTCGCCAGCTCGCCTAAGATCGCCATGACGCCTCCCGCTCGGTGCACATCTTCCATGTGGTAAAGCGGGGTGCTGGGCGCAACCTTGCACAATTGCGGCACCTTGCGTGAGAGCTGATCAATCGCGGCCAGATCAAAGTCCACACCGGCTTCTTGTGCAGCGGCCAGTAAATGCAGAATCGTGTTGGTAGAGCCGCCCATTGCAATGTCGAGCGTCATGGCGTTTTCGAATGCGCGACGGTTTGCAATTTCGCGAGGTAAGGCGGTGGCATCGTCTTGCTCGTACCAGCGTTTCGCCAGCCCCACTATCGTGCGTCCCGCGCGCAGGAACAGTTGCTCCCGGTCAGCATGGGTCGCAAGCAACGACCCATTGCCTGGCAGGCTGAGGCCCAGCGCCTCGGTGAGGCAGTTCATGGAGTTGGCGGTGAACATGCCCGAGCAAGAACCACAGGTGGGACAGGCCGAACGCTCATAGGCGTCAACGGTGGCGTCATCAGCGTTGCTGTCCGCAGCAATCACCATGGCATCGACTAGATCAAGCTTGTGCTCAGATAGGGCAGTCTTGCCGGCTTCCATGGGCCCACCCGAGACAAAGACCACAGGGATATTGAGCCGCATTGCAGCATTTAGCATTCCCGGAGTGATCTTGTCGCAATTGGAAATACAGACCATGGCGTCGGCACAGTGTGCGTTGACCATATATTCCACTGAGTCGGCGATGAGGTCGCGCGAGGGCAAGCTGTACAGCATGCCGTCATGGCCCATGGCAATCCCGTCATCCACGGCAATGGTATTAAACTCTTTGGCAACGCCACCGGCAGCTTCGATCTCTCTTGCCACCAGTTGACCCAGATCCTTGAGATGCACATGACCTGGAACAAATTGGGTAAACGAATTCACCACCGCGATGATGGGCTTTTCAAAATCTTCGTCCTGCATACCTGTGGCGCGCCAGAGCGCGCGCGCGCCAGCCATATTTCGTCCAGCTGTAGAGGTACGGGATCGATATTGCGGCATCGAACTCTCCGATTGGTATGAGAAACGGGGCTTTAGCTTAACACTGGCTGGCCTTTAGGTTGAGACGGGCCTCACCAGTACGCTTGCATTGCGTTGCCAATTGTATAAACGCTGCTTTTTTTCAGGAAGTTGTTCCTGAGAGCCGGTCGTGAAGCCTTGCTCAAGAAACCAATGGGTGCTCTGGGTCGTCAGCGCGAAAACATCGGTCAACGCCAGTGCGCTGGCTCGCGCCAGTAATTCATGCAATAGCTGCTCTGCACGACCAGTTCTTCGGTAGTCCGGATGAGTCGCTACGCAGGCGATTTCACCTAGGTTGACCTCTTGATAGGGGTAGAGCGCCGCGCAGGCAATAATGCGCCCGTCTCGCTCCAGTATGACAAAGTGATGTATTTCTTCTTCCAGCCGCTCTCGAGACCGCCTCACCAGCGCGCCACTTTCTTCCAGAGGCCGGATCAGTTCTACAATGCCGGCAATATCGTCGATATCTGCGGATCGCGCCTGCTCGTAAGGGTTTTGGGCAATCAGCGTGCCGGCGCCGTCATGAGTGAAAAGCTCTTCTAGCAGCGCGCCCTCTCGTTCGTAACTGAGCAGGTGGCTACGCTTCACCCCATTGCCACACGCCTGACATGCTGCGTCGCGCAGGCGTCTTTGCTCTGCATCCTGAATGTCTAAAAGCGCTGCATCTGCGACGGTAGATTGCCTGATCAAAATGCCTTTGGTGTTGTTGAGTCCAGGCTGCTGGTCCAGAAAAATTAGCTTGTCAGCCTCGATTGTCACTGCCACCGCCTCAGCCACCTCGCTGGCGCTAAGATTGAAAAGCTCACCCGCCGGTGAGTAGCCCAAGGGGGAGATAAGCGCAATGGCATCGTGATCAAGGATCGCGCGGATCGCGTCGGCGTCGACTCGGCGCACCGTGCCACTGTGCAAATAGTCGATGCCTTCATGGATGCCTAGTGGCTTCGCAGTCACAATATTGCCGCTCATCACACGCAGTCTGGCACCCCGAAGCGGCGTATTTGGCAGCCCCATTGAAATAAGCTGCTCGAGTTTGAGGCGTTGTTGTGACGCAACATCACTGGCCAGCGCGAGTGTTGCGTCGTCGGTGATACGGATACCCTGATGAAATGTTGCGGGCCGACCACTCATGCTAAGGCGCTCATCGATAGCCCCTCTGGTCGCATGGACCAGCACCAGCCGCACGCCCAAAGAATGCAGCAGTGCGAGGTCATGTATCAGCGTGATCAGCGTTGGCGCGTTTAGACACCCATTGCCCAGATAGACCACAAAAGTGCTACCACGGTGAGCCTTGATATACGGCGCCGTGTATCGAAACCACGCAATGTTGTGCTGGGTGGATGTCATTTTTGATGTGGACTCTCTCGGTGGGGCTAAACGCAGTGTTGTTCAGCCCGAGAAGGGCGCATCCTACCTGAGTGCTAGCCTCGCAAGAAAGGTAAAAAATCGCAGTGCTAACTGCGCGCCTCTCTCTATGGCGGGCTAGGCGTGTTGCCGATACGCTGGGCGCATAGCAATCAAGAGGCAGAGCATGAGATTCGACAATCGGCCATTTGCTGAGGGGCTGACACAGGCTTTCGAAGAAGCGGTGGCGCGCCTGATTACCCGCATCGGTGAATCCGACTTTACGATGCTGTATGACCGGGTGCATGAAAAAGGACAACAGGCGGTTTTTGAAAAGCTAATGGCAAGCAGTGCGTTTTTTGTCGAACAGGTGGCGCGCCATCGCGATTGGTTGATGCGCGTTTTGGCCGATGGCAGCTTGCTACATGCTTCCTATCAGCAGTCTAGCGATTGGGATCAGGCACTGGAGTCGATGATTGGCTCGTCGGTCAGTGAGGCCGAACATATGCGGACGCTGCGCATTTTCCGAAACCGGCACATGCTGCGTATCCTGTGGCGTGACGCAGCGCAAATCAGCACTATTGAGGCTGCTTTTTTACAGCTTACTCAGTTAGCCGATTGTTGCATCCGTTTTGCCGTGCGCTCTGCCCGCGCGGCGTTACTGCCAAAATATGGTGACCCTTATGGCAGTGAGTCGGATGAGATTCAGTCGCTGGTCGTACTGGCCATGGGCAAGCTCGGCGGCAAGGAGCTGAATTTTTCCTCTGACATCGATTTGATTTTCGCCTACCCGGAGTCGGGTGCGACTCGTGGTGGGCGGCAAAGCTTGGATAGCCAAACATACTTCACCCGGCTTGGGCAGATAGCTATTCGACTGCTCGATGGGGTGACAGAGGAGGGTTTTGTTTTCCGCGTCGATATGCGGCTTCGCCCTTACGGTGACAGTGGTGCGCTGGTGGGGTCTTTCAACGCCCTGGAACTCTATTATCAGGAGCAGGGGCGTGAGTGGGAGCGCTACGCCATGATCAAGGCGCGGCCCGTCACGGGCCATCCTGTCGCGCAGCAAAGTCTTGTGAAAATGCTGAATGGATTTGTTTATCGTCGCTATACCGATTTCTCGGTGATTGCCGCTTTGAGAGAAATGAAGACGATGATGCGATCCGAAGTGACCCGCCTTGGCATTGACCAGGATCTCAAACGGGGCGAGGGCGGTATCCGAGAGATAGAGTTCATTGCCCAAAGCTTACAACTGATCCACGGTGGTCGGATGCCCGAGCTCCAGTGCACACCTTTACTCGAGACGCTACAGCGCCTTTCTGACACGGGTGTGCTACCTCAGCATCAGGCATTGATGCTGGCTGGCCATTACTGCACGGCGCGCCGTCTGGAACATGCATTGCAGGCAATGCAGGACCGGCAGACCCAAGCGCTTCCTGATGAGCCGCCAGCACGGGAGCAGCTCGCCCTTCTGGCGGGCTTTGCTAGCTGGGCAGATTTGGAAGTGAAATCGACAAATGCCCGTAGGGACGTCGCCGATTTGTTCAACGCTTTGATCGCCGACCCCCGGAATCCGACGAAGTCTACGATCTCCCCAGATACGATCGTTTACTCAGCCCTCAGTGCGACTCAACTCAAAGCATTGGGGTACCAACAGGCCGACGAAACGTGGGCGGCGCTGGAGCATTTTCTGGATACGGCCTGGGTTTCGTCCCTGCAAGGGGAGGGGCGCCAACGGCTGGAGGCGTTTCTGCCCATTTTGTGCGAAGTTGCAGGGCGGGAGAATGAGCCGGATCTGGCGTTGGCACGGGCATTACCTTTTGTCCGGGCGGTATGTCGTCGCAGCTCGTATCTGGTTTTACTGCAAGAGAATCCGCGCGCACTTAAGCATCTGATCGTACTGGTCGCTTCGAGTGAGTGGTTGGCGGAGAGGCTGGCGGCCCGTCCTGAATTAGTTGACGAGCTGCTGCACGAAGCCACGCTTTATAGTGCGCCTTCTCGAGCAGAGCTTCATTCTTTGGTGAGGCAACAGCTCCTGCGTATTCCCGAAGAAGATCTGGAAGCACAAATGAATGCCCTGAGTCGGATCAAGGACGGGGTCGTGCTGCGGGTAGCCGCGAGCGAGCTTTCTGGCACATTGCCGATTATGAACGTCAGTGACAATCTGACTTTTCTGGCAGAGGCCATGGTTGAGCACGCTGTGGTGGTGGCGCGAGCCGAACTGGTCAAGCGGTTTGGTGAGCCAGAAGGGGATAGGGCCGGGTTAGCCGTGATGGCTTACGGCAAGTTGGGCGGAATCGAATTGAGCTACGGTTCGGATCTCGATCTGGTTTTTGTGTTCGACGGTGCTGATGGCCAAACGGCGGGCCCTAAAGTCATCGATAACGCGCTTTTCTACACTCGGCTTGCCCAGCGAGTGGTGCATGTTTTATCGGCACAGACCTTGTCGGGAAGGCTTTATGAGATCGATTTGCGTCTCCGGCCCGATGGGGATTCTGGATTGGTTGCCACCACACTCTCGGCGCTAAGGCGCTATCAGTTGGAGTCTGCATGGACGTGGGAGCATCAGGCGTTGGTCAGAAGCCGCACAGTCGCCGGTGATAGTTCATTAAAAAAATCTCTGGAGGCGTTAAGACGCGAGGTGCTGGCGTTACCCAGAGATCATGCGAATGTGGCCAGAGACGTCTGCGATATGCGCGGGAAAATGCGCGCGGAGCACGAAGCCGTATCGCAGCCCTCGGCACATGCGCGCCTCAAGCTCGATGCGGGCGGTATTGTCGATATCGAATTTGTGGTGCAATACCTCGTTCTTGTGCATGCTCATAAGCACCCAGCGCTGGCTGATTGGTCCGACGTTATTCGATTGCTTGAAACAATGGAGAAGCTCGGGCTGGTATCGGGCGCTGCAGCAGATACGTTGTCACGGGCTTACCTCGGTTATCGTGGCGCTGTGCACAGGCTGGCGCTTAGAGGGGTGGTTTCAGAAACGGGGGAGGTGATAGACAGGCAATGGCAAAGCCAAGTCATAGCGGTAACAGAAGCCTTATTGCCAGGCCTTCAAGCAAGGTAGAATTCGATCACTTTACCTAAACGATCAAGACAGACGCTGCAAAGGAATCCACATGGACCTCTCTAAATTTTCTGGCCACATTTGGCTCGATGGCGAAATGGTGCCCTGGCAAGAAGCCCGGGTTCATGTTCTCACTCATACGTTTCATTATGGTCTTGGCGTTTTTGAGGGAGTTCGTGCTTATCAGACACCCGATGGCCCCTGCATTTTCCGGCTTGAGGATCATACCGACCGCCTTTTCCGGTCTGCCCATATTCTGAGAATGGATATGCCTTTCGATAAGGAGATTTTGAATGCCGCACAGCGCGCGGTCGTTCGCGAAAATGGGCTCGATGAAGCGTATATCCGACCTATGTGTTTTCTTGGTTCTGAGGGGATGGGGTTACGTGCTGATAATTTGAAAACCCATGTCATGGTGGCGTCATGGCCCTGGCCGTCTTACATGGACCCTGAAGCGAGAGACCGCGGTATTCGCGTTGCCACTTCGAGCTATACCCGTCATCACGTCAACATCACCATGTGCAAGGCTAAAGCCAATGGCAATTACATCAATTCCATTCTTGCCCTGCGGGAGGCCATGGATGCTGGGTTTGAGGAAGCGTTGCTTCTCGATAACGAAGGTTATGTGGCCGAGGGTAGCGGCGAAAACGTTTTCCTGGTTCGCGACAATGTGCTGTACACACCGGAACTGACCTCTTGTCTTGAGGGCATTACGAGGGACAGTATTTTCCGCATTGCGGCCGATCAGGGGCTCACGGTGAAAGAAAAACGGATTACGCGTGATGAGGTGTATGTGGCAGATGAGGCATTTTTTACCGGCACTGCAGCAGAAGTGGTGCCGATTCGTGAGGTTGATCACCGCAGGATAGGGAGTGGCACACGCGGGCCGGTGACTGAAACCCTGCAGAGGATTTACTTGGAATCAGTGCGCGGTGGTCAGCCCGAATATGCGGACTGGCTGGCGCCCGTCGTCAACTAGGCTCATACCGCGTTGGCCGGTCATTGCGACAGGATGCCCTCGGTGGTGTTGGCAAGTCGGAGGCGATGGTTGAAGGGCCCCCGGGGTTCAAAGCGATCGTGAATGTCTCGTTGAGCACCCTTATGACAAAGGAATAGTGCAGATGGAAAGTCTCACCAGCGGTATTCAGTACCGACATTGGCCGGTGGCGGATGCAAAAGCCTGTGTGTTGCTGGTGCATGGCCTGGCGGAGCACACGGGTCGCTATCATCGCTTGGCGACGCGCTTTAACAGCGCCGGGATCGCCGTAGTGGGTCCTGATCATATTGGGCACGGCGCTTCCCCCGGAGTGAGGGCCCATGTTCGCCGATTTTCAGATTATCTCGAGCCGCTGACGGCGCTACGCGAGCGCATCAAGGAGTGGTATCCCGATAAGCCGGTATTTTTGCTGGGGCACAGCATGGGGGGGTTAATTAGTGCCCATGCGTTACTGGTATCCCAGAAGTCCTATCATGGCGCGATGTTTTCGGGCCCGGCGTTCACGGCGGTTGATCCCGTGTCGGTACCGGTGATGTGGATAGGGCGACTACTGCGTTACGTGTTTCCCAAGATGGGCATGCTGGCGCTCAATGCCACGGAGGTCAGCAGAGATCCCGCCGTTGTTGCGGACTACATCGCAGACCCGCTCGTCTATAACGGCAAGATCACAACTTCTCTGGGACTTGAGATTCTTGATGCGATGGAAGTGGCCATCAGCCGAGCAGGGGAGATCACGCTACCGGTTTATATTGCCCACGGTGAAGCAGACGTGATGGCGGGCCCTGAGGGCTCAACTGCCTTTTTCGAGTCCCTGGCTAGTGCCGATAAGTCTCTCGATTTTTGGCCCGGGCTTTATCACGAAATTTTCCACGAACCCGAGTCAGAAGAGGTCATGGCGCGGTACCTAACGTGGCTGGAGGCCCGCTTGTGAGATCCGAGCGCGCGCTAGTCCTAGGGGCTGGCGGCCAGCTTGGGCGCGCACTGATAGCCTGTTCTCCCAAGAACCTGTCGGTGACGGGGGTTACCCGGGACGAATGCGACATCACTCATCGCACTGTCGTGCAGCAATGCCTGGATCAGCTTGACCCCCAGCTGGTGATCAATGCTGCTGCGTACACCGCAGTCGATGATGCGGAAGATGTCCCCGATCGCGCATTTTCCATCAATGCCCATGGCCCTGAGTATCTGGCGACGGCCTGTGCGCAACGCAGCATTCGCCTTGTACATGTGTCGACCGATTTTGTTTTTGACGGCCAGGCGGATGTGCCCTACTCACCGGATGCGTTGACCGCGCCCCTCGGCGTGTACGGTGAGAGCAAATGGCAGGGCGATCAGGCGGTCGAGGCCAGTGGTGCCAATCACGTGATTGTGCGCACGAGTTGGGTCTATGCGGCGTCCGGTCGAAACTTTGTGCTGACGATGCTGCGGCTCATGCGAGAACGTCCGGTGGTGCGTGTCGTGAATGACCAAACCGGCGCGCCGACTCTGGCCCGCGGGCTGGCTGAGATTTGTTGGTCATTGGCACTGCATCCCAAGGCCCACGGCATCTTCCACTGGTCTGACGCCGGCGCGATCACATGGTATGACTTTGCCTGTGGCATTCGTGACGAAGCCCTATCGCTGGGATTGCTGACTACCCCCGTTAGTGTGGAGCCGATATCGACTGAGGCCTTTCCTACCAAAGCGAAACGACCCGCTTACAGCGTATTGGATGCCAGTCAAACCGCCGAGATATTGGGTTTGGTGCAGCGCCCGTGGCGCGCGGCTCTCAGGGACATGCTAGGGTCTCTCGCCGAGCAGGGAGGTATGACGTAGTGACGCAGTCTTTGCTGGTAACGGGTGGCGCGGGCTTTATCGGCGTGAACTTTGTTTATCACTGGGTCGAGGCACACCCCCAGGATTCCCTGGTGGTGCTGGATGCCCTCACCTATGCTGGGAATCGCACCAGTCTTGCGCCGCTGGAGCAGACGGGGCGCATTCATTTCGTGGAGGGCAACATCTGCGACGCGCCCCTGGTAGATCGCGTAATGTCCAAGCATCAGATCAGTACCGTGGTGCATTTTGCGGCTGAGAGCCACGTCGACCGATCAATTACCGGGCCCGATGCGTTCATTCGTACTAATCTGGAGGGCACTCATACACTCCTATCTGCTGCGCGGCGCGCCTGGTTATCGGGGTCTGGCGTCGAGCATCGCTTTCACCATGTTTCTACCGACGAAGTGTATGGCTCTCTCGCTGCGGGCGATCCGTCCTTCACAGAAACCACGCGGTACGAGCCGAATTCGCCTTATTCCGCGAGCAAGGCGGGCAGTGATCATCTGGTGCGCGCCTACCACCACACCTACGGGTTACAAGTTACGACCAGTAACTGCTCCAACAACTATGGCCCGTACCATTTTCCGGAAAAGCTGATTCCTCTGTGCCTGACGCGTATTCTCGATGGCGGGCAACTGCCTGTTTATGGAGACGGCAGCAATATTCGGGACTGGCTTTATGTAGAGGATCACGCTCGTGGGATTGCTCGCATTCTCGAATCTGGCACATCGGGAGAGGTCTACAACATCGGTGGCCACAACGAATGGGCCAATCTCGATATTGTCAGGCTACTCTGTCAGGTGATGGATGAGCGCTTCGCGGCAAACGAAGCACTCGCGATCCGTTTTCCAAAGGCACCCCAGGTGCAGGGTGAGAGTGCGGCGTCTCTGATTAAGTTTGTTACTGATCGCGCTGGCCACGATTGGCGCTACGCCATTGACGCCACTAAGATTGAACGTGAACTGGGGTTCACACCGCGAGAGACTTTTGAGACAGGGCTAGCCAAGACCATAGACTGGTATTTAAACAACGAGGCGTGGTGGCGTCCTTTACTTCAGTGATCCCCTGTGGCGAGATCAAGCGGGATCTCACGTCTTTCTATACCTGACGTGTGGAACCCGGCATGGGCCTCTCCTCATAGCGTTACCACCTTGAGACAGCTAGACCTCTGGGGTCTCAACTCAAGTCGGGGTAAAGCGGGATCGCGTCCCAGGGAAGGCCGTTGCGATCCTTGTCCGAGAGTATGGGGGCGTGGTCAGGCGCTAATGGCCACTGGACGCCCACCGTGGGGTCGTCCCATGCCAGTGAGAGCTCGCTTTGCGGGTGATAGTAGTCGCTGCACTTATAGATAAAGTCGGCTGAAGGCGTCACAACCAGAAAACCGTGGGCGCAGCCCGGGGGCACCCAAAGCTGTTCCTGGCCCTCCTCGGTCAGCATGACACCATGCCATTGACCACAGGTCGGTGATTTGGCGCGGCAGTCCACCACCACATCAAATACTGCCCCGGCGGTGACTCTGACCAGCTTTCCCTGGGGTTTTTCTGTCTGCAGATGCAGGCCGCGCAAGATGCCTTGAGTGGAGCGGCTGTGATTATCCTGCACAAAGGGCAGATCAATCCCCGCCTCGGCGTAGCGGTTTGCATGCCAGGTTTCAAGGAAAAACCCGCGGGCGTCACCGTGCACGGTGGGCTTGATGAGGCAGGCGCCTGCGATCGAAGTGGCTTCAATCTGCATCGAAAAACGGCCCGTCGTTGCTGATCATGTTTTCGAGATAGGCGCCGTAACCGCTTTTTAACAAGGGAGCTGCCAACGCCAAGACCTGGTCAGCGCTGATGTATCCCAGACGGTAGGCGATCTCCTCGAGGCAGGCGACTTTGAGGCCTTGCCGCTCCTCAATGACCCGTATGAAGTTGCCGGCATCCAGTAAAGACTGGTGGGTACCCGTGTCGAGCCAAGCGGTTCCCTGGGCCATTACCTCCACCTGAAGGTTATCGTGTGCCAGATAGTGTTGGTTGACGTCAGTAATCTCGAGCTCACCGCGGGCCGAGGGCGTCATATTTTTGGCGATATTCACTACCGTATTGTCGTAAAAGTACAGGCCCGTGACGGCATAGTGGGACCGCGGGTGAGCCGGTTTTTCCTCTATCCCCACGGCGCGGCCTTCATGGTTGAATTCCACCACGCCATAGCGCTCTGGGTCTTGAACATAATAGGCAAACACTGAGGCACCGTCGGCGCGCTGTGTCGCTCGGCGCAGCTTAGTGGTCAGACCGGAGCCGTAAAAAATATTGTCCCCGAGGATAAGACAGACCGGATTGCTGCCAATAAACGCCTCTCCCAGCAAGAATGCCTGTGCCAGCCCATCGGGGCTCGGTTGCTGGGTGTATTGAATGTTAATTCCCCATTGGCTGCCATCGCCGAGAAGGTCGGCATAGGCAAGTTGATCTCGCGGAGTGGTAATGATCAGCACATCTTTGATGCCCGATTGCATCAGCGTGGCCAGCGGGTAATAAATCATGGGTTTATCAAAGACGGGCATCAACTGCTTGCTCACCGTCGTCGTCAGCGGGTGCAAACGGGTCCCTGATCCGCCCGCGAGGATAATGCCCTTGTAATGAGTCTGCATGGCAGTATCGAACCACTTACTGTGAGGAGGTGCAGTTTATCCTTCGATGGCGGGGTTGGCGACCCGAGGGTACAATTGCGTCGGTATCAGGCAGCCCATCCTTGCAGTGAAAATATGGCACAATGACTGCCATAACTCGCTTTTTCCCCGGAGTTTTGTATCAACGCACCCTTTCCCTCGGCCGATATTACCCCGGGCGCTACTGTTGAGGCGCCTGATCGGCCGCTGCGCATTGCCCTTTTGGGGTATCGCTCTGCTCCTTTCTCAGGTGGGCAGGGCGTGTATCTCCGCTACCTTAGTCAGGCATTACAGGCTTTGGGTCATCATGTAACGGTGGTTTCGGGGCCGCCCTATCCCCATCTGGTTGAGGGTGTGGAACTGGTTAAGCTACCCAGTTTGGACTTGTATTCGCGGGATCTCTGGTCGGTCGGCCCTCAAGAACTCCGAAACAGGCTGGGCAGAAAAGAATGGCTGAGCAAGCTATCCGGTGGATTTGCCGAACCCTGGGCCTTTGGAGAAAGAGCGCGCGATTGGCTATTGGAAAATGCGAATCACTTTGACGTGATTCACGACAATCAAACGCTGGCGCCGGGTATGCTTGACCTGCAAAAGGCGGGTTTACCTGTTGTGACGACGATCCATCATCCCATTACGCGGGATTTACGCGTCGCGCTGGCAGGGGAGCCCATCTGGTGGCGGCGGCTGCTAATTCGCCGCTGGCATTCTTTTTTAGGAATGCAAAAGCGCGTGGCATCGCGGTTGAATCATATCGCGACCGTATCTGCCGCTTCGGCAATCGATATCGCCACCGATTTTGGCGTGCCGCCCAGCGCTATCAGCATTGTGCCCAATGGGGTCGATACAGCACTGTTTCGACCATTGCCCGCAGTAGCGCGGAATCCGAATCAGATTATTGCTACGGCATCAGCCGACGCGCCACTGAAGGGCCTATCTGTATTGCTTCATGCTTTCTATTCATTGTGCGAAGCGTGGCCGGACCTCCGCCTGGTGCTGATTGCCAGACCACAGCCAGGCGGTACGACAGAAAGTCTGATTAACCGGCTTGGCCTTGCCGAACGCATCCGATTTGTGGGTAACGCTACGCATGAAGATATCAACCGGCTTTATGCCGAGAGTGCGGTTGCAGTAGTGCCATCACTTTACGAAGGTTTTGGCTTGCCTGCGGTGGAAGCCATGGCCGCGGGTATTCCTTTGGTGTCGAGTGACGGCGGCGCGTTATCAGAAGTGGTGTCCAGCGGCGGTTTACAGGTGCCTGCCGGAGACAGCGCAGCGCTGGCGAGCGCTTTACACAAAGTACTTTCATGCCCTGAGTTGGCGAGGGACCTTGGCAATCGAGGTTTGGCGCGAGCAAAAACCCACTTTTGTTGGTCTATCTGCGCTCGGCAGATGGTCAGCTTATATCGCGCCAGCATTGATCGATGCTGACCATAGATTTTAACAGGTTGGCGTTGACGCCCGGGCAGTTGTGTCTGGATATTGGTTGCGGAGAAGGTCGTCATTCCCTTGCGGCTTACACCTATTCGGGAGTGTATGCGCTTGGGCTCGATCTCTCTGAGCAGGATCTTGCCACTGCGGCCAGTCGTATTGCTGATATGCAAGCCCATGCTCCCTTGGGGGAAATAGGCTTTGGCGCAGGTGATGCCACACGCTTACCGATCGCCGATGAGCGGGTCGATGTGGTGATTGCCAGCGAGATTCTCGAGCATATCCCCGATTATCTTCAGGTCCTGAAGGAAGCAATGCGTGTTTTGAAACCCGGGGGTCGTCTCTGCATCAGCGTCCCGCGACAGTGGCCAGAGTGGGTATGCTGGCAATTAAGCGAGGGATACCGCACAAGCCCGGGGGGCCACATCCGGATATTCGATGCGACCCATTTGCGTCGGGAAGTGCAGCGCTATGGTTTTTTGTACCGTGGCCGCGGTAGCGCCCATGCGCTGCATGTCCCTTACTGGTGGCTTAAGTGCATTTATTGGCGCCGAGATCATGAGCCTTGGATACTGAGGATGTATCACAAATTACTGGTGTGGGACTTAATGCGGCGCCCATGGCTCACGCGCGTGGTGGATGCAGTGTTAAATCCACTTATGGGGAAGAGTGTGGTGATGTATTTCTCCAAGCCAGAGAGTGGGGGCGAGCGCCAATGAACGCGCCTTTTTCCGGTTTGCGGGCTTTCCCCGCGCAGTGGCTCCGCCCGACGGTCGAGTTTTTGCTCGCCAGCCAGCGTGCTTCGGGAGAAATCCCCTGGTTTGACGGAGGGCACACCGATCCATGGGATCACACTGAGGCCGCGATGGGTTTGAGTGTTGCTGGAGCGGTTCATGCCGCGGAGCGTGCCTACACCTGGCTGGCAGAAACTCAGCTGGAAGATGGCAGTTGGTGGGCCTGTTACCGCGACGGCTGTCCGGATCCCTCTGTGCAGCGTCGCGAAACCAATTATGTGGCCTATGTGGCGACCGGGGTTTGGCATCATTTTCAGATTACCCAAGATCAACAGTTTCTTGAGCGTCTCTTTCCTACTGTGGTCAGGGCGTTGGATTTTGTGCTGCGCTATCAGGGTCCCGACGGAGAAATCGATTGGGCGATAGATCCGACTGGTGCCCCCTTGGGTGATGCGCTGATGACGGGGTGCAGCTCCATCTATAAATCCTTGGAGTGTGGCATTCTCATCGAGGACTACTTGGCGGCGCCTCCATCAGGATGGCGAGACGCCAGAGCGCGCTTAGGTCAAGCACTACGAGAGCGTCCCGACCGGTTTGACCGCACCTGGGAGTCCAAGTCGCGTTATGCGATGGACTGGTTTTATCCGATTTTGGCGGGCGTGGTCAGGGGCCCCGCAGCTCAGAAGCGGTTGGATCAGCGATGGCATGAGTTTGTGGAGCCAGGGATTGGTTGTCGTTGTGAGAATCATCAGCCTTGGGCAACGGTGGCAGAATCCTGCGAGCTGGTATTGGCGCTGCTGGCGGCGGGGCGCCGTGAGCAGGCTGTGGAGCTGTTCAGCTGGTTAGTGCAGTGGCGCGATGCCGATGGGGCGTGGTGGACCGGGTACCAGTTTGAGGAATCGATGCTTTGGCCTCTGGAAAAACCCACCTGGACTGCGGGCGCAGTCTTGCTGGCGATCGATGCGCTTACTGGCCACACCGCCGGAAGCGATTTGTTTTTAGACTCTGCTCTGGACGACGACGAGTAGCGAACGAATAGGTCATTATCGTCGGTTAACAGCTCTTAGGTAGCGATTCTCCTGAGACCTCTCAGGCTACCGATGCCCTCTAGCGATTCGAATAAACCCGACTGCTGCGCTAAACGCCAAATCGTGAAGGGGGCTTGGCCGCCTTCTGAAGGATCCGGGAATACATCGTGGATGGCGAGAATCCCCCCGGGCAGCACCCTTGGCGCCCAGACGCGAAAGTCTGCCAATGCTGCGGAGAGACTGTGGCCGCCGTCGATGAATACCATGCCCAGCTGGCCCGACCAGGAGCGGGCAAACCGCGTGCTGTCAGTGACAACGGGGATGACTTCATTTTCCAGACCGGCCAGCCGAATATTGCGCCGAAACATTGTTAGGGTATCCACATCTCCTTTAGCGTCGACGAGTTCAGTGTCGTGATGGCTTTCTCCTGGTTGGTGCTCCTCTGAGCCGCGATGATGATCAACGGCAAAGACGAGGCTTTGTTTTTCTTTTGCGGCCTGAGCCAGCCAGATAGTCGATCGGCCGCAATAACTGCCAATCTCCAGTATCGGTCCCATGACTGCCGTTTCCAGCGCCCACTCATAGAGTCGGAGGCCCTCCCCGTCAGGCAGGAAGCCTCTGACATCATCATGGGGCGGCTGGGGCATTAGTAACTGATTTCCGAGTCAATATTTCGAGCCTCGGTCCGATAGGGTCCCACGGCATCTAATGAGGTCCAGAGAGCAAGCGCCCACTCAGCGCTGTCCAGTCCTCGCATGTCAGCGCGACTGATTTTGGCGGAACGGGTCAATGACCGTTGCGAGATTATTCGCTGCCTGACGCGGTTGCTGCGGGGGGAGCCAGCAAAAAACCCTCAAGTCTGGCGATGTCCTCTGGAGAAAGTGTGCCGGCGACTTCTTTCAGACGGAGTGAATTGATGACAAAGTCATAACGGCTGTTTGCATAGTCCCGTTGTGCAGCGAAGAGTTTATTTTGCGCATTGAGGACGTCGACAATATTTCTTGTTCCCACTTCGTATCCCGCCTGAGTGGCATCGACTGCACTTTGACTGGATACGATAGATTGTTTGCGCGCCATTACTCTTGATACGTCGGACATGACTGTCATATGGAGAGAGCGGGCTTGTGTCACGGTAGTCCGGGTAAGATTGATCCGTGTTTCCCGTGCAGCATTGAATTGCTCGGCCGCTCTGCGCCGATTGGCGCTAGTCGCACCACCAACGAAAATGGGCACGTCGAAACGAATCTGCCAGGTCTCATTTGTTTGATCTGAGTCCGGGTCAAAATTAAATAAACTTTCAGGTTTCTGCCTGATGCTGCCCGTGGTTTCGGTGTCCTGGTAACGGTAGGTCGCCGTCACCTTCGGGGCATGGCCCATCTTGAAAGACGTTGCATTCTGTCGCGCTGCCTCTTCGCCGAATCGGGCTGCGGCAAGCTGGTTGTTATTCTCAAGCGCAAAGTCTACCCACTCGCTGCGATCAGCGGGTTCTGGTGGTTGGGGATCAAACTCTTCTCCGAGGACATAGAGCGTCCCGGGCGTTTGTCCTGTGAGCACCGACAAGTTTTCTTTTGCTACTGCGACATTATTTTCGTCGACAATGCGTGTCACCTGTGAGTTATCTCGCGCTGCTTCAGCCTCATAAACATCGGTAATTGCAATGAGGCCTACCTCAAAGCGCTGCCTTGTTTGTTCCAATTGTCGCTCGAAAGCACGTTCTTGCGCTTGAGATGCCCGGAGGTTGTCCTGTGCGCGTAGGACGCCAAAATAGGATTGCACAACTCGAACGATTAAATCCTGCTGCGCAGCTGACAACGTCGCTTCAGCCTGAAGAGACGTTTCCTTCCCTGCTTGCCAACCAAACCAAGCCGACAAATCGAAAAGCGTCTGAGACAGACTGACATCATAACCATCGGTATCAGTATTTCTGACAGAGGTGACGTCAATCGTGTCAAGGGCGCCGGTTTCTGGATTGATGTAAACGTTGGGAGAAGTGGTTTCAGCCTCTGAGTCGGTGATGGTGTATCCCGCCCGCGCCTGAGGTAAAAGCGGCGCCAAAGCGAGCTTTTCAAGCTCAAGATCCGCCCTGTATTGCGCCACTCGGGATTTAAGGAGCGCATCGTTTTCCAAAGCCAGTTCATAAATATCGACCAATGTGTCGGCTAAGGTCGGCGCACTCAGCGCGCTGCACAATGCCATGATCAGCCAAATGGACGGGGAGTAAGGTAGTGGAGGCGCGTTTTGCATGAAGCCATGATTCTCGATCAAATATGGGCCGAAAGTTTACCACTCTGATAACCCGTTTTGCGGGAGAAACACCACAACTTTTTGGTTGTTCGCGTGGGGTCGGCGCTTGCTACACTTTGGCCTATGGTGAACAAAGTGGAAAAAATGAGTGCTCGCCGGCGGAGTCGTCGGGGATATCAGATAGATCTTTCCGATCTTCATGCGCAGTGTGAGGCCAACTATCACCGCCTGATGCGTTTATTCCCCGAATATGAGCAGCGGAGCGAGTGTGTTTTTGCAGCGGGTGATGTTTCCGTGGTGCTGGAGGTAATGGCACGTGACCGTTACACGACTGATATGCGCTTACGGTACCAGGGTGCCACTCCGGGATTACCCAAGAGCAGTCATTTTGACTTGCGTCTGTATCATGATGCGCGCATGGCAGAGGTTGTTCACTGCAGCACTTCGCGGCGATTTGAGGCCCGTTACCGGTACCCCAATCCCCTGATGTTGCAACAGGATGAGAAGTTTCAACAAAATCGGTTTGCCGCTGAGCTGTTGGAGTTTTGTCTCAGCTTTGGCCGGTCTGTAGAAACGACGCTGTCAAACCCCGACAACCGGCACCCATGACAGATCTCAGTGGCGAGGCCACCCTCAGCACGGCGCCCGTGAGCCGCCTTATACAGCTGTCTGATACGCACCTGATGAAAGATCCGGGCGGTAAACTGGTAGGTATTGATACTGACCAATCATTCGCTGCAGTCTGCCGGTTGATAGGCCAGCAGCCGGCCATCGATGCGTTACTTCTTACGGGGGATTTGGCCGGAGACGAGGCAGAATCGGCGTACACCCGACTCCGCGAAAGATTGGCGACACTGGGCGTTCCCAGTTTTTGGCTGCCTGGCAATCACGATGCAGCTTCGCGGGAAAATACCATTTTTGATGAACACTTTAAGCGACATATCCGCTTTCCCCACTGGGATATTTTGATGCTTAATACTCAGCGACTGGGTGACGTGGCGGGCTGCCTTGCCGAAGCCGAGTTGATTTTTCTAAGGGCAGCTGTAGCCCGCAGTCGATCTACGCAGCGGCCCCTATTGGTGGCGACCCACCATCCTTTGGCTCCAGTAGGATGCCGATGGCTGGATGATCAGGTGGTGAGAAATGGGGCGGAGGCGCTCGCTATTTTGGCGCCGCTCAGGGAGAGGGCGATCGTGATCTCTGGCCATGTTCATCAGGATGCTGCGCAGGTGCATGCTGGCGTGCGCTGTTATACCGTGCCCTCCACCTGTGTCCAATTTGCGCCGGGTTCACAGCAGTTTCAGGTCGATGATCAGCCGCCCGGGTGCCGTTTATTGGAAATGTATGAAGATGGGCGTCTTGAGACGCAGATACTGCGGGTTATTGATGAGTCGTTCCCGGTAGATCGCCTGTCTACAGGTTATGCTTGATAGACAGATGGATCAGGGAGCCCTCCGCGCCCTGATGCCCTGACTAGCGAGCAATCTCGCAACTCCCACTGACAGGTATGAAGTGTACTGATATATGACGCAATACAACGCTGACGCGATAGAGGTTCTCACTGGCCTCGAGCCAGTTCGTAAGCGACCCGGGATGTATACCGACACGACCCGGCCTAATCACTTGGCTCAGGAGGTCGTTGATAACTCGGTTGATGAGGCGCTCGCGGGGTTTTGTAGCCAGATCGATGTGACGTTGCACAGTGACGGTGCTGTGAGCGTTGTCGACGACGGCCGCGGCATGCCTGTTGATCTGCACCCTGAACAGAAATTACCGGGTGTCGAAGTGATTCTGTCGACACTTCATGCTGGCGGTAAGTTCTCTGATAAAAGCTATCAGTTCAGCGGTGGGCTGCATGGTGTGGGTGTTTCGGTTGTCAATGCGCTATCCGAGCGACTCGATGTCACTATCCGTCGGGGAGGCGAGGTACACACCATGGCGTTTTCTGGTGGTGAGAAACTGACTGATTTGGGTGTTACCGGCACCTGTGGAAAACGGAATACAGGGACCGGTATCCGTTTCAAACCAGACGCCCGCTACTTTGACTCCGCCAACTTCTCGATGTCCAAATTAAGCCACGCGCTGCGCGCCAAAGCCGTATTGTGCCCCGGATTACGCGTCACCCTCACCGACGAAAAGAAGAAAGAAAAAACCGAGTGGTATTACGAAGACGGTATTTCCGATTATCTCGCCGATGCAACCATTGATTTCCCGGTCATTCCCGAAACTCCTTTCACCTCCCACTTTGAGGGCGACACCGCTGCTGTGGGGTGGGCGATTCAATGGCTACCCGAGGGTGGCGACGTGGTTGCAGAGTCCTATGTTAATTTGATTCCCACGCCACAGGGTGGCACTCACGTCAATGGTTTGCGATCCGGCCTGCTTGAGGCCATGCGAGAATTTTGTGAGTTACGTAATCTGCTCCCTCGGGGCGTCAAGTTAACGGCCGAGGATGTGTGGGACCGTTGCTGTTTCGTGCTGTCGTCAAAGCTGCAGGATCCACAGTTCTCGGGTCAGACCAAGGAGCGGCTGTCTTCAAGGGAGGCGGCGGGCTTTGTCGCCGGGGTGACAAAAGACGCGTTTGGTTTATGGCTCAATCAGCATACCTCTGATGCCGAACGCTTAGCAGAAATCTGCATTGAGCGCGCCCAGAGCAGGCTTCGCTCTGCGAAAAAGGTGGTCCGTAAAAAAGTCTCATCGGGACCGGCGCTGCCGGGCAAGTTGGCAGATTGCACTTCGGAGGACCCGGAGCGCGGTGAGTTATTTCTGGTAGAGGGAGATTCTGCCGGAGGGTCGGCCAAACAAGCTCGAGACCGTGAATATCAAGCAATTCTGCCCCTGCGAGGCAAGATTCTGAATACCTGGGAAGTCGACGTCAGCGAAATTCTTGCCTCTCAGGAGGTCAATAATATTTCTGTCGCACTGGGCATTGAGCCGGGAAGCGCTGATCTCAATCAGCTCCGCTATCATAAGGTTTGCATTCTCGCCGACGCCGATTCTGACGGCCTACATATTGCCACGCTGATTTGCGCGCTGTTTCTGCGGCATTTTCGTCCCCTCGTGCGGGCGGGACATGTCTTCGTGGCTATGCCGCCGCTGTATCGCATCGATGTTGGCAAAGAGGTGTATTACGCGCTGGATGAATCCGAGAAAAATGGCATCCTCGATCGTCTGGCCGCTGAGAACAAGCGGGCAAAGCCGTCGGTGCAGCGTTTTAAAGGATTGGGAGAGATGAATCCTCCCCAGTTAAGGGAGACAACGATGGATCCGGACACTCGTCGATTGGTGCAGCTGTTGCTCGACGAAGGGGCGGACACCGACAGTACCTTTGACCTGCTACTCGCTAAAAAGCGAGCCGGTGACCGCAAGCATTGGCTCGAGCGGAAAGGCGACCTCGCGGATATCGCCAGTTAGCCCAGTGGCAACTACCAAGGAAAGGAGAAGCATCATGATGAATCGATTGGCATGGCTCGGGTTGGGTATCTTGCTGGTAACGACGCCCTCCTGGGCGAACTGGGAGGTGGCGGCTGACTCTCGCGTTCAGTTTGTATCGATCAAACAAAATACGGTCGGTGAGATTAGTCACTTTGAACGCGTTAGCGGCGCGGTATCTCAGGATGGGCAGGTCGATATTCGTGTCTCACTCGACTCCGTGGAAACCATGATCGGTATCCGCAATCAGCGTATGAAGGAGATGTTGTTTGAGGTTGGGGTGTATCCGCAGGCCAGTATCACTGCAAAACTGGATCCTGAAGCCTTGATGCTAGCTGCTTCCGGATATGGCGGCGAAATCACGACTGATATCAAAATCGATCTTCATGGCACATCGGTGACCAAGTCGGCAACATTGCAGGTGACGCCGATGAAAGACGGCCTGGGCGTTTCGACATCGGAGCCTATTTTGATACACGCAGCAGAATTCGGACTAGAGCCGGGTGTGGCGGCGCTTCAGGAGGTGGCAGGGTTGCTGGCTATCAGTCGTGTAGTGCCCGTGACCGTCAGTCTGAGACTGGTAAAATCAGAGGCCGCGCCGGTAGACTCCTAAGGGCAGACCACCGGAGCTTATTGCCAGCCAGCGGCCTTCAGCATCGCGTTTAGTTCAGCCTGATAGCGCGTAGCAGCTGCCTGATCACCTGCTAAAAGACTGTATTGCGCTAGCGCTGCCAGCACGTTGGGCTGGCCCGGTGCCTGTCGTTGCGTGTAGGTCAGGGTCTCAAGTGCCTCTTTGGCCTGGCCTTGATCATTCAGCGCGACGGCAAGCACGTAATGGTAATAACCGGGCGTCACTTCTAGCGCCGCCGCTTTTTTCAGAGCAACGAGCGCTGCATCATGATTACCCAGCCGCACTTCTAAAAGCCCAAGAGAAAACCATAGGCCGGCATCGTTTGCGTTGAGTGCAATACCTTCATCCAATAACACTTTTGCTGCTGCATCATCACCGAGCGTACGATGCAAGTCGGCCAGATTGATGCGCGATACTGTGGCCTGTGGATTTTTCTTGAGCGCGCTGAGAAGCCTGTCTTTAGCGGCTGTGACGTCGCCACGTGCTAGTTGAAATCCACCCAGCTGCGTGAGTACCGATGGCATATCCAAATGCTGGGACTGAACGCCAATATATTCGTCAAATAAGACATTTAGGGTTTCCTCCGCGGGCGTTTGGGGCTTAATGGGCAGCTCCGCTAAACGTTCTGCCACGAGCATACGGTTCGCCAGTACCGGGTCTTTGGCCAGAGGCAGAAGTAATCTCTCGCGTTGTGTGATGGGCAGTGGCCCCGTTGCTTCGATGGCGGCTAGCCTAATGAGGGGGTCACTGCTGTCTAGCCAGAGGGGTAGCGAAGGCATCAGTCGGTTCGGAGCCAACCTGCCCAGGTGTGCGATCGCCGAGGCGCGCAGTATGCCGGTAGCGTCATTATTGTTGGCTGTCGCAATCAACGTTGGTGTGGCCCGGATATCTCCCTGGTCTGCGGCATGAAATGCGCGCCCAGGATGATTGCGCCGATCGGTGAATCGGATACCCCAGTCCATCAGAGCGGAATAAGCCCAGTCAGCACTTTGGTCGGTATGACACTGATTGCAGGCATTGGGGCTGCCTGTGCTCAGTGACAGGTCTGGCCGCGGGATACGCATGCTGTGGTCGCGCCGATCGTCGACACCCATATAAATCTGGCTGGGCATATGGCAGTCGACACAGGCACTGCCGGATCCGCCGGAAGTATGCCGATGATGCTCAGGGCTGTCGTAGCGAGATGGTAGGTGACACTGCCCGCACACAGCATTACCGTCGGCGATGAGTTGATTGCTGTGCGGATCGTGGCAGTTTGTGCATACCACACCCGCTTGATGCATTTTGCTCTGAATAAACGAGCCGTAGACATAGACTTCATCGCGTATCTGGCCATCCGGCCAGTAAAGCGGATCTTCGATCAGGGCCAGCCGGTGGGTATCCAGAAGGGGCTTGCCCGGGTGGTATTCCCCCAGCGTGCCGCGTCGGGCATGACAACGACCGCAGGTATCGATTTGCGTTGTATCGGTAAGCGGCTCAGTCCGCTCAGCGATGCTCGCACCCTCGAGCCAATGCCACTCGCCCCGGGCGGACAGGCTCATGTCGAATCCAGTTTGAGTGGGTGTAAGCGACCCCTTCGCTGCTAACTGCTGGTGCCTGCTACCGGGTCCGTGACAAGCTTCGCAACCGACGTCGATCTGCGCGTATTGTGTTGAGAAGTGGTCTGTTTCGGCGTCGTAATTTTTTTTGATATCGGTACTGTGGCACTCGGCGCAGCTCGTATTCCAGTTGAAGTAGCCTCCAGTCCAATGCAGCGGGTCCCCCGCAGCAATTTGCTCGTCAGGGTAGAGGTGATACCACCTTTGGCCGCCTTCTTTGGCGGGGCGTGAATCCCAAGCAATTGTTAAAGCTTGTAACCTGCCGCCTGATAGCGGTAACAGTACCTGTTGTAGCGGTTCCACGCCGAACACATAGGACACTGGAAAGGTTTCCATGTCACCTTGTGCATTATCGGTGGTCACGAAAAACGCATCGTCGCGCCGGGAGAAGGTTGTGATGGTCCCGCTATACTCGAAAGTCGCGTTGTCAAAGTTCCCCAGGACGGTTTCGGGGGTCGCGACTTGCATGGCGAGATCGTGGTGCGAACCCGTCCAATTATTTGTGGCAGCTTGGTGGCACCCGGCGCATCCAGCATTGCCCAGATAGGAGGCGTTCTCAGCGTGAGAACACTCAAATGGGCTCGTTACCACCGCGAATACTGCGAGCCATTTAACAAAGTAATGACGACAAAAAATATTTGTGCCTATCAACGCGACCCCCCTCTCTTAGCCTAGTTTACCCGAACCGAACTGATTCGCGGTCAGGACCGCTGACATCGACCGAGTAATCGCTGTCTAGGTAGGCATGGATCGAAAGGCAGTCCTTCACCTAAGGCGGCGAAGTGAGGTCCAGCAGCCAGTAAAACCCCATGAGCACTGATCCCAAGCCGATTCTGCCCAAATCAGCAGCGCCGCTCTGCAGGTGATGAAGGACGGATGCTGGGCAGAGGTCGGTAATATGTGTCGCTGATTATCGATCTCCGGCAGTTGCCTCTCGCAAAAAGCCTATCGAGTCGGCTAAGCTCGGTGACCC
>Ga0209374_1000595_pt1 | contig 39566 bp, 40 predicted proteins | sample SaaInlLV_DNA_10m_FD_184683 | JGI IMG/M metagenome (GOLD analysis project Ga0209374, IMG submission 184683) | Marine microbial communities from expanding oxygen minimum zones in the Saanich Inlet - SI075_LV_DNA_10m (SPAdes) (version 2) | ecosystem: Environmental > Aquatic > Marine > Unclassified ... | reverse complement strand
GAAGTCATTACGTCAGACTCCCAGACCGGTATCGCGGCATCGGGCATACCTGGCGGCACCACTAACATTCCACCGGATCAGCCTGAAGTGATACCTGAAGGTGAAGAGGCGGCCAACCCTGTCAATACCGAAACAGCGACGACCGAGCGCGAACAAACAACCCGCAATTACGAACTCGACAAAGAGATTACTTTTGTCAAAGAGCAAGCAGGTCGTGTTGTCTCGATGACTGCTGGTGTGATTGTCAATGAAGAAGCGCTCAGAGACCTCGCAAAACGCCGCTACTACGCGTCACTTGATGAGCAGCCTTTGAATACTGGGGACTTATTAGACGGTGAGCTGACCGAGGGCGACGCTGGCGCTCTGGAGGGGGCCGCCGCGACCTTGGCGCCGATTCCCAGTGCTGAATTACAGCGTTATATGGCGGACGAGCTAGAGCAATTGCGAGGTCTGGTGCTGACTGCATTACCCTACAATGCGGAGCGAGGCGATGCGCTTACGATCCGATCTGCGCCCTTTTTCACCGATCCGCCTCAAGATTACCAACTGCCGTGGCACAAGGACCCCGCCATTATTGAATGGGGCCGTCACGGCATGACGTCTATCGGTTTGATCGCGTTCTTCCTGTTGGTGATTGCACCGGTCTTAAGGGTTTACATGCCCAAAATTGAGGAGAGCGACGCGCTGTTGGCAGAACAACTGATCGATGGAGAGCTCAGCATTGCTGACAGAAAAGCACTCGAGGAGGGCGAGTCGCTTGACGAGATTAAGGCCAAGCTCAAGCCCAAGAAATCGGCGATTTCCGCCGACATGCTCGATACAGCAAACAGTTACGATGACAAAGTGGCCGTCGTGCGGTTGTTAGTGGCGGAGGATGCTGGGCGTGTTGCTAATGTACTAAAGAAGATGATCAAGCCCGTTTAGGGGAGACATGTAATGGCTGAAGCAGCAAAAAAAGCGACACCTGGTGAAGAAGACAATGAGCGCTCAGAAATTGCGCGAGCTGAGCTGGAGACGATGACCACTACTGAGCGCGCCGCCGTGATCACGCTGTTGGTGGGGGAGACGCAAGCATCGGACATTATTCGCTATCTCAACCCGCGTGAGGTGCAGGCGCTTGGCTCGGCAATGGTGGGCGTAGTTGACCTCTCGCAAGAAACGGTGAGCGCCGTGCTGGACGATTTTGTTGGTACCATCAAACAACAAACCAACCTGGGTTTGGGGACTACTGACTATGTAGAGTCAGTGCTAAAGCGGGCGCTCGGCGACGATAAAGCAAGCACCGTGCTCAGCAGGATTCTTCCCGGAGGATCAACGAAGGGCCTAGAGATTCTTCGCTGGATGGATGCCCGCGCCATTTCCGATATGATCATCAACGAGCATCCTCAGGTTATCGCCATTATTCTTTCGGTACTGGAATACGACGTGGCGGCAGATGTGCTTAGTTTTCTTCCCCCGGAAAATCGGGGCGAGGTAATGCAGCGCGTGGCGAGTTTAGAGACAGTTCAGCCTTCAGCGATGGACGAGCTCGAGAGAATCATGTCGCAGCAGTTCTCCAGTAATTCTTCTGCGCAATCCTCCAACTTTGGCGGCGTCAAGACGGCAGCCAAAATCATGAACTTTGTAAAGGTTGAAATGGAGACGTCTGTGATGCAGTCGCTGACCAGCCTCGATGAAGATCTGACATTGCAGATTCAAGACCAAATGTTCACCTTTGAAAACCTCTCTATGGTTGATAACCGTGCCATTCAGGTCATGATGAGAAACATTGAATCAGATCTGCTGATGGTGGCGCTGAAGGGTGCGAGTGAAGAAACCCGCGACAAATTTTTCGACAACATGTCGCAGCGAGCGAAAGCCATGTTTATTGATGATATGGAATCGAAGGGCCCCATGCGCATTTCGGACGTAGAGGACGCGCAGAAGAATATTATGAGGATTGCCAGAAAGCTTTCTGACTCTGGAGAGCTGGTGCTTGCCGGTCGCGGAGATGACTTTGTCTAAAGCCAATGACACCGTCGTTTGGGAGCTTAATGAGCTCCTCGCCGCCGATCGCCGGGCGAAAGCCTTTAGCGAGGCTTCCATCGCTGGAGACATAGCGGAGCGGTCTCTCGGCTTTGAAACATCGCATTGGCAGAACCTCAACGACGAGTCCAATAACGAAGCAGACGCATTAGCCGAAGGAGAAGCGTCAACAGAGGCGCCCGATGCGGTCGTGGATGGTGAGGCGGATGGAGAGCTCTCCCTTGAGGAGGAGTCCATTGACATGGATGCGCTGTTAGAGGCGCGTTATCAAGAGGGTATTGCAGAGGGTATCCGTCAATGTAACTTAGAAAGTCAGCAGACAGAGGCGTTGGTAGAGCGGGTTGTGGAGGTAATTGCCCGGGAAATGACGGCATTGCCGAGAGTGTGGCCAGTGGTCACTGATCTTTCCCTTGATATTGCCAAAACAGTTTGCCTGCATGCGTTGCAAACAGACGAAGCCTTTTTTCGCGAATACCTGCAGCGGGCGTTTCAGCAGGCTGAGTTACCAAAGGATATTCCTGTCGAAATAAAGGTTTCTGAAGCCATGGCGGCCTGGGTGCCTGAGGAACGGCTCGCCGAAGAATTGTCTGGTCAGCCAGTTAGTGTCTTGATTGATTCGGCGCTGGCAGACGGAGACATATCGATTAATTACGACCACATGACGATTGAGCGATTATTGCAGTGCGAGTTCGACCAGCTTCGTGAGCAGCTCATCGCACAGTTTCCCGCGCGGCCGACCGAGTCATGATTGACTCTGCAATGACTGAGCACGAGTCATCAGCGGATGAAAATTGGCCCCAGCTGGACTCCCCTCAGGCGTGGCGGTGGGCAAAGATACGGCATGTTTCCGGACATCTTGTCGAATGCGATGGTCTGCAGGCACCGTTGGGTGCGATGTGTGAGATCGAGACAGATGACCCTGAGGCCCCGAATGTGCCCGCGGAAGTCGTAGCGTTTTCCGATCAGACGCTCAAATTAATCCCTTTTTCGGACACGGTGGGTGTATCGAGAGAGAGCCGTATCCGGTTGGTCAACCGCCGGGTCGGATTGCCAATAGGCCCGCATCTGCTCGGGCGCGTTATTGACCCCTTGGGTAATCCACTCGATGGACAACCGCTGGCTCACCCCCGGTTCACCGCCCATTTTTTCGGTCGCTCGATTCCTGCGTTGCAGCGCAAACCGGTAAAGACACCGCTGGATGTCGGGGTGCGAGCCATCAATGGCGTACTAACGCTGGCCAAAGGACAGCGTGTGGGCCTCATTGCCGGTTCTGGTGTGGGCAAGAGTACGTTGTTGGGCATGATGACCCAACATACTGTGGCTGATGTGGTGGTGCTTGCGCTGATCGGAGAGCGTGGGCGTGAAGCAGGAGAGTTTTTGGCTGAGAGCCTGGGTCCCGAGGGTTTACGCAAGGCGGTTGTGATTTTGGCAACCTCTGATTGCGCGTCGGTGATGCGTCGGCAGGCCGCGGAAGTGGCTCACTTGGTTGCAGAATATTTCCGTGATCAGGGAAACGATGTGTTGCTGTTGTGCGATAGCTTGACCCGCATAGCCCATGCCCAGCGCGAAATTGGCCTGGCCACTGGTGAGCCGCCGACCAACAAGGGATATCCACCCTCCGTTTTTAGCGATCTTCCAAAGCTCATCGAGAGAGGGGGCCCTGGCGATGGCGAAGGATCTATCACCAGCGTTTACACCGTGTTGTCTGAGCATGATGAAGGCATGGATCCGATCGTCGAGGTCGCACGAGCCTCACTCGATGGTCAGATTATGCTGTCCCGAGAACTGGCCGATTCTGGCGTTTACCCGGCGATCAATCTTCGTGGATCCATCTCCAGATTGGCATCAAAAGTACTGGGTGCACATGAGATTAAAATGGCGACCGACTTTCGGCGACTTTGGTCTCTTTATGAGGCTAATCGTGATCTCATTATGGTGGGCGCCTACGAGCAGGGCACAGATCCCGAACTCGATACGGCAATCGCCATCAGACCGATGATGTTGGAGTTTCTTCGTCAGGGCGCCGATGAATCGTGCTCGATGGACCAAGCTATAGCGGCGATGTCGCAAATTATCGCTCGAGGGCAGCATGGCCACTAAATGGGATCCTCTGGTTCAAAAATATAAGCGACGTAGTCAGCAGGAGTTGTCTAGACTGGCTGAGTTGCGACACCATGTCCGGGAAACCGAGGCCAATCGGGACAAGGTTGCAGAGCGGCAACAGCATTTTCGTCAGCAATTGAACTTAAATACGCGGCGTGAAATCGCAGATTGGCGGGTCATGAAATCCTTTCTCGCAGATCTGGACGCATTACGGAATAACTGTGAGGGTCAGCTCATGGAGCTCAAGGAGCTGACTCAGCGCGCGCAGCATCAAAACCGGCAGACTATCCAGCTGTTGCAGAAATACGAACATCTGCAGCAACAGACCCTCGACGCTCGGCGCAAGCACCGGGAGCGCGTTGAGGTTGACGCCGTTGATGAATGGGCAGTTCAAAGCTATGCCAGAGCAGACTTGGCACGCGACTTGCATTAAGCACTACCAGTAAATAATGTGACAAGCGATTGAATTGTGGACTCTCAGATCGGATCAGACATAGCCAAACTGTTAGGAAACCTAGGAAAATCAACGGTTTCCTCTCCGAAAACCGACTCAAATAGCGATGCTGGTGCGGCATTTAAGCGTGCATTGGCGGCTTCTGAGGGGGTGCGAGCACAGGTAGCTACCGGCAAGCAGTTGCCGGCGGCATCAGTGACCCAACAAGCGTCTTCGGCTAACACTCCTCCCGCTTCGGCTCTGACCCCTAACGAATCTGTGGTTGAACAGGCGATGACCCATACGCCTTTGCCTGGCTTCGATCTGCTGGTGGTGGGAGATCCGGTTGAGCAGTCTGCGATACTGAAATTTGCCCAGGCCAGTGGCCTCTCACAAGCCGCCGTGGCGGAGCTGTTTTCTGCCGGCGCCAATGACGCCGCTAATTTGTCTGCACCAGAGGGTGCCTTGGCCCAGGCGGTAGCGAATTGGATGGCCGCTAATCAAGGGGCAGAGAGCCCCAAAGGAACTGATTCTTCAGAGTCTATTGCTGGAGACATTAATGCAGCCATCGTTGCGTTGTTTGCGGGCGCTGTAGAAAACGACAAGACGAGTCTATCTAATCTTGCGAACGCTGTTGCTGCGGAGATGCAGCCTGTTATAGAGCGGTGGAGAGCGCTGTCAGATTCAGCGGCAACGCCCGCAGAAGCGCTGGCGCAACAGCTCCAAGCCGCGATACAGCCTGTAGCCGCACAATGGATGGCTGATCATCCAGCAATTGCAGCTACTACCGATGTATCTGAAGACAAGCTGGTCACGGGATTGGTCGAGAGGGTTCTTCCGGTCGCGATGTCACCGATGGCGTCAGAGCTGGAATCGGTGGTGTCACGATGGCTGGAGCAGACACCTCAGTTTGATAAAAGCGCGGTTTCTGCGCAGTGGCTGCGCGATCTCAGTGGGTCAGTGATGCCAGACATGGCGAAATGGTTGGCTGCGTCGGCTGATAGTCGTGGCAGCGTCAGCCAGCTGGCAGCAAATATTGCCCCGCAGATCGCTCAAGCGTTGCAGGCCTTGCCTGTGCAGGCGAGTTCAAATTCGTCCGAGTTGAACCGGCTGGTCGCTGATATGGCACCCGCTGCAGTCCGGGATGTCCCGACCCTCGCCTCAATGAACGTTATCCAGTCTGCTGCCCTCATGGGCGTCACGCAACCAGAGCTGGCCGCTGCGAAGGCGAGCGCTTTAACGCAACCACAGCCCATTAGTGTCGCCATCGCCGGCGGAGAATGGGAGAGTGGGTCGTCCAAAGCGAAACCGCTCACCAGTATGCTGATGCAAGTTACGGCGCCCGTTGCCAATCCTGGGCTAACCGAAGCGACCGTGATATCCCAGGCAACACTGGACAGGTTTGCCGTTCGTAGTGCTGGTATGCGCAGCGAAAGCGCCACCAGCTCTATAAAGCAGGAGGCGTTGATGGGCGCCGATGGCGTCAAGACCGCCAATGTTCAAACGGTAACCGCATTGCGCGACATCGTGACAGCGAGAACGCTTGAGCTGGCGCGGCTCGGTGCTCAGATCGAGAAGCCCGCTACAGGCTCTCCGTCAACACCGTCTCAGGCACCCTTTGCTGGTTTGGTACCCGGTGAAGTGGCAGATACCAGCGCGGCGCGCTTGGCAGGACAAAACGAGATATCCTTCAGACAGAATCTCGCAAGTGCCGGTGCGTCGGATGCTGCGCGCTCGAATCAGTTTTCGTTAAATCAGAATCCAGCGGGTCGCGAAATGGCGGGTCGTGCTCTTTCTGAAGCATTGGGCCAGCGCCTGGCCGCCAATATTGCAGCGGGACACTATCGATTGACATTTAATGTTAATCCCAAAGAATTGGGTGCGATTGACGTAGTGATGGAAATGCGAGACGGCCGCCTTGACGCTCAGATTAACGCAAGCAACGCAGTCACTCGCGAACTGTTGGGCGATTCTTTATCCCGACTGCGCGATGCGCTACAACAAAACGGGATCAACCTTGCGCAGTTGCAGGTTGGCTCCGACTCTCAGCAAGGTAATGCGCAGGGTCGCAACAATACAACGGATGGTTCTCAAGACCAGATTGCTGATGAAAGGCTTTTAGCTGATGCGGCGGCAGATGTAGTATCAGAGGATATTGAGTTAGGTCTCGATCTTGATTCGGTCGATTTTTGGGCATAATGGTGTAGTGCCGCAATAGGGATGGAAGAGCAACATGGCTGATGAAGAAGTTGACACAGGCGAAGAAAACAAAAAATCGCCTATTGTTGGATACATCCTGATAGGGGTTGGTGTTGTTGTTGCAATGGCCATCACTGTCTTGGCGACCATGTATTTTGTGGGTTATTTCGATCCCGATTCTGCTGAGCGGATAGAGGAAACAGTGCAGCAGCTGGAAATGGATGCTGCAGAGGCGCGCCAAAGAGCGGAAGAGCTCGCCAAGGGTCCCAGTAAAGAGACGCTGGACTCTCCCGAGTTGACACGCTTTGAAAACACCTACATGGAAATTGAACGACCCTTGGTTGCCAATATCGTCAATTCAAGGAAGGTGATGCAAATCAAGGTGGCGATAATGACTCATTACGATGATCGCGTCGTGGCCAATATGGAAAAGCATGCTTTTGCGATTCGGTCCGAGATGCTGGACGTGATGCGAAAGATCGATGATGCCAGGCTCGCGGAGCCTAACTTTCGTGCGGACCTTGCCGAGCAACTTAAGATTGCGGTGAACTCGGTATTGGAAAAGTACGAAGATTTTGGTGGCGTTGAGCAAGTTTTGTTCACTGAATTTGTGGTTCAGTGATTTCGGTAGCTGGGTGAGAGTGCATTATGGCTGAAGATAGCAGCAGATTGTCCGAGGAGGAGCTTAACGCGCTGACCTTTGACGAGGGGTTCGAGGAGGATTCAGGTTCCTTGCTTGACCCAGAGGCGGCTCTTGGCAGTGCGGTGAGGCCGCACAATCTGGTAACAGAAGATACCACCATTGGCATCAATTTGGCCGCGGTGGATATGATAACTGAGCGCTTCACGCGGCACCTACGTTTGGGCCTCATGGAAGTTTTGCGAACCAGCCCGAGAATCACAGCGGATCGTGTAAAGACCCTGCCTTTTTCCGAGTATCTAAAAGACCTGAAGGCGCCGCTTTCGGTCAATACTGTCAGACTGTCAGGGTTGCGCGGTACCTCCATGGTCGTTATTGACCCAAATGTTGTTTTCGCTTCTCTCGATAATTTTTTTGGTGGGTTCGGACGCGGTATCGACGGATTGCCTCCGGGACGGATGTTCACCCCAACTGAAACACGCATAATCAATATCATGCTTGAGGTGATCTTTGCCTCAATACATGAGGCGTGGTCTCCCATTATGGAGATCAACTGCGAGCACATCGGTTCAGAGATCAACCCGGCTTTTGTTCAGATTGTCGACGAAAATGATCTGGTGATTGTCTGCCACCTCGAGGTGGAATTATCCGGAAAAGAACGCGGTGCCGTTGACATTGTTTACCCCTTCGCCACCCTTAAGCCAATCAGGGATATATTGAGGGGCCGGGTTCAGGACTCAGAGGATCCCTCGGTAGACCATGATGTATGGGCTCGTGAATTAGCGGGTGCTGCATCAGACGCCGAGCTTGAGCACCGCGTTATCCTGGGAGAGATCGACCTTACCCTTGGCGATTTTAATAACATGCAACCGGGCGATATTTTGGATCTGAAAAAATATGATACGGCTCGTGTATTGGTAGATGACATACCGCTTTTTGACGCAGATGTTGGCACTGCAAATGGTTACGTTGCTGCGCGCCTGTTGAAAGCAGTAGAGCCAGAGTAGCGCGGAGTGTCGTGTTGGATATGCCCTTGAGAGGGTGGCTGACCCGAACAATCTGTCTTGAGAATGCTAGGAGACACACATGAGTGATGAAGAGGAAGGGGCTGACGTATCGCTAGAGCAACTGGCTGAGGATACGACGCTGTCCGGGGGCTTCGATGCAATGGTCAGTGCAGACGTGCTTCAAAGCGTGCCGGTGACACTCTCCGTTGAAGTGGGTAGAACCCGCCTGAAGATTCGTGATCTGTTGAGGCTTAAGCAGGGCAGTGTTATTGAGCTCGAGCGTAATGCGGGTGAGCCGCTAGACCTTCTTGTGAATAACACCGTGGTTGCACAGGGTGAAGTGGTTCTGGTCAATGACCGATATGGCGTCCGCCTTACACGCATTCTGCCGTCCGAAGATCGCGTCGAAAAACTCTAATTTCAGGAATTTGCCATGGCTGACGAGCTGAGCTGGGTCCGCTGGGTAACGGCCCTGTTTGTAGTGGCAATTGCTATGGCAGTGAGCTTCGTTGCTCTGCGCCGCGTTCAAGTATCGAATAAAAACTGGTTGCCCATCAGGGTTACTGGGCGCGTCCGTCTAAATCGTTCTGCCGAACTCATGCTCGTAGAAGTGGAAAATGAGCGGTTCTTAATTGGCGCAACACCGGCTAATATCAACACCATCGCCAAGCTCTCGGGTGAAGCAGCCGTGGGTCAAGCCCATAGCGGAAAACAGGCCGAGAGCTCGCCGCAAAAGTCCCGACCTGACTGAATCCTGCCCTAGGGTTCGGGTCAGACACCGGGCCCATCGATGGGGGAGGTTATGCTCAGATACGTGGTGTTGGCGCTCATGGTGTTTGTGGCCAGAGACGCCTCAGCCCAAGCGGCCATCCCGATTCTCAGTGCCATTCAGGGTCAGAGTGGAGAGACCGAGTACTCAGTAACATTGCAACTGCTCGGTCTTATGACCGTGCTCACCCTGCTGCCTTCTATTTTATTGATGATGACCAGTTTCACCCGAGTCATTATTGTGTTGTCGCTGTTAAGGCAGGCAATGGGTACCGCCCAAACACCACCGAATCAAATTTTGCTGGGTATCGCATTGTTTCTCACCATTTTTATCATGGCGCCTGTGTTTACCCAGGTCTATGACGATGCGATTGCGCCCTACAGCAACGACGAAATTGGACTCGAGACTGCATTAGATGCGGCGCAGATCCCAATGAAGAATTTTATGTTGCGTCAGACGCGCGAGAAGGATCTACAGACCTTTGTCAGTATCTCTGATAATCCGGATATTGCGACACCCATGGATACCCCGCTCACCGTTTTGATCCCGGCTTTCATCACCTCTGAATTAAAAAGCGCCTTCACTATCGGTTTTATGCTTTACATCCCTTTCATTATCATCGATATGGTTGTGGCGAGCGTGCTGATGTCAATGGGAATGATGATGCTCTCTCCAATGATTATATCGATGCCCTTTAAACTGCTGCTGTTTGTGATGGTAGACGGCTGGATGCTGTTGATGACCTCACTGACCGGCAGTTATGTGTAGGGACTGACACGATGGAGACGACCGAAGTTCTCAGCCTTGGTAGGGAAGCAATTTGGACCGTTATCTACGTGGCGGGTCCGATATTGCTGACTGCCTTATCGGTTGGGTTATTTATCGGTGTATTTCAGGCGGCCACCTCCATTCAGGAGATGACACTCAGCTTTATCCCTAAATTAGCGGCTTTAGTTGCTGCGCTTTTGATATTTGGTGATTACATGCTGGTGACGTTGTCTGACATGTTCATCAAAGTCTTTGACATGATTCCGCAAGTCTTCACTCGATGAACCTCATCCTCGACGATGTGGTGCAAATGCTCGCCACCGGGTTGATTCCTCTACTACGTATTTCGGCACTCTTGCTCGCCGCGCCATTGGTTTCTCTCAAAGTAGTGTCAGTACGCATTCGGATCGCGCTGGCGTTGGTGCTTACCATTTTCATCTACCCTACGCTGGATTTGCCGCTCATTGATCCCGTGAGCGCACAAGGATTGATGCTGATTACGCGCGAGCTCTTTATTGGTCTGTTGTTCGCCGTTGTGCTTCAGTTGGTCAATGCAGCGCTGGTTGTCGCTGGGCAAACGCTTTCGATGAGTATGGGTTTGGCTATGGCACAAACGGTGGATCCCAATATGGGCAGGGTGCCGGTGCTTGCCTCCTTTCTCATTGTGATGTCTACGCTGATTTTTCTATCGATTGGGGGGCATTTGATTTTAATTCAGCTCATTCTGATGAGCTTTGAGGTGATGCCTATCGGCAGTGAGATCAACTTTACTGCAACCCTGGCGAATTTCATTGAGTGGAGCGCTATGGTTTTTCTCGGCGGGATACTGATTGCGTTACCGATTATGTTGACCATGATGCTGGTTAATCTGTGTATCGGTATCGTGACTCGCGCGGCGCCAGCGTTGAATATTTTTGCGGTGGGTTTCCCCGCCATGACACTCGCCGGGATGGTTTTGTTTCTGGTTTACCTTGTCAACATTGGTCATCGAATCGAGTGGCTCTGGCTCGAGGCTTTTTCTATGGCGCAAGATATGTGGGTGGTGCCCTAATGGCAGACCAGCAGGACGACAGCCAGGATAAAACAGAGGAGCCCACCGCCAGGCGGCTGGGCAAGGCGAGAGAAGAAGGTCAGATCGCTCGCTCTACTGAAATCACGATTGCCGCTTCGGTGATCAGTGTGGCGATCTACATCTACCTGTTTGGTAATGCCCTTCTTGGGAACGTGGCCAACATCTTTGCGCGGGGTTTGGTGTTTGATTCTCTGGCGGTACGGGAACCGCAGGTGGTGCTGGGAAGGCTCGGTGACGCGGCAGTCGAGGCACTCTTTTCTATTTTGCCGATTCTAATTTTGACGGCTGTGGTGGTATTGGCTTGTTCAGGTTTGATTGGCGGATACAACTTTAGCTGGAAATCGATTCAACCCAAGGCTTCCAAATTTAATCCTATAGCCGGCTTTAAGCGGATGTTTGGGCTTCAGGCCCTGGTGAACCTCGCCAAATCGGTTGCGAAATGCGTCTTGGTGGGTGGCGTGACTTATTTTTTGATTGACGCGTCAATCATGGAGTTTGCAGAGATCTCGCTCATGGCATTGGAGCCCGGGCTTACCGCCTCGGCAACAATACTGACCACCGCGTTCCTGGTGGCCTCCAGCACGTTGATCATTATCGCCTTGATCGACGCGCCCTATCAGCTTTATCAGCACAACGAAAAAATGAAGATGTCGTTGAAGGAAGTCAAAGACGAGCAAAAAGACACGGAAGGTTCTCCCGAGGTCAAGCAGCGCATCCGTCAGAAGCAACGTGAAATGTCGGCAGCGCGCATGCTAGAGGCCATCGCCGAAGCAGACGTCGTCATCACTAACCCAGAGCACTTCGCCGTAGCCTTGGCCTATGACCCATCCTCAGACGATCCGCCCAGGGTGGTGGCTAAGGGAGCGGACTTAATGGCGGACCGTATTAGGGAGCGCGCCGGTGAAGAGGGCGTGCCGCTATTTCAATCGCCGGTCCTGGCCAGAGCCCTATTTTTCACCACGGAACTGGATGCTTTTATTCCCGAAGCCTTATTTGAGGCGGTGGCTCAGGTGATAGCCTATATCTTCAATATCAACAGCATAAACCGCGCCAATGTAACACGATCAAAGCCTGCTCCTCGGGTGCCAGATGATATGATTTTCGATTCAGACGGCCGCCCATCTGAGGTTTTTGACGATCGCTAACGGTGCGAGCCGATCACGGGCAACTTTTTGTGAGAATACGTTAAGTGTTAAGCACAGATTCATTGGATGATCCGCAACTCCACTCCCTTCCTCATCCTGACGATGAGGGCGTGCTTGCGGCGGCGCGAGAGGCGCTCACTGTAGGCGCCTCGAACGTTTTCATTGTCGGCGATGAGGAGTTTCATATTGACGCCTGCTTTTTGGCGCTATATCAGCAGTTAAAGCGAGAGCCTGGACTACAGCTACACCGTATGATGTCGCCCAAGGTCGACGATATCGTCGCGCTCTTCAATACCGTTTTGGCTGACCTTACGATTGATGAAGCGCGTAATCAGCAGGCTCAGGATCGACATATCATTGTGATGCCTGACTTTGGTCCCAATGCGGGGAAAGAGTGGATGGCCTGTGAATCTCTGGTTAATACGTTTCCGGGCGCCAATGTGGGTTTACTGGCGTTTTCGACTCTCGACAATCATGACGCCTCAGCACTGCAACAGTTGTCTCTTAAAGCGCGTAATAAGCTAATACGTCTCTCAGCGATGGATCGCGACGCTATGGAGCGGTATTTGATCGAGTGCCATGAGCGCGGTGCGCTCTCTGATTTATTGCCTACATTGGCAGATTCCGGCTGGCGTGACCTTGCGATGACGATTTTGGGAGTGCCGCCAGGCGAGTCTCTCGCACAAAGTGTGTCAGATTACGATGATCTGATGTCGAAGCCTCCGGAAGTGTCTCCCGAGACGGCGCCAGCGTCTGAGACTTCAAAAGACGAGAGTGATCAACAAAAGCCCTCGCCAAAGAAGCCCTGGATCAATTGGGGCGCACTTTTTGCGCGTTTTATGTCGCTTTTTACCGCGAGTGTCATCGCGCTGGTGTCATGCTCTCTGGTTGTCGCAGTGGCTGGAGCGCTACATCCTCCTATATGGCATGGCACTGAGGCCATCATCACACCGTTGCTCGATTCTGTAATGGTGTGGCTGGATCTTCTTATGCAGTCTTTACCGCGCTAAAATTTTTGCACTAAACGCCGATATTTCACCCGATAGGGAGAAAGTCACCATGGTAGATGAAGAAAAGCCTGGCGCAGACGATGATCTGACGCTTCCAGCGCAACGCAGCGCGAACAACGGGGAGTCAATTTCCTCTAGTCCCGCTGCCGAGGCGGTGGCCCAGCTCAATGCCGATACCCACACGCGTCTGGATCGGGCGCTGGATTCTGCGAGTCAGGCTAATCGCAAAATGGAGTTTTATGCAAAACGCCTTGCTGGCGGTGCCGCTGTGGTCGTTTTTTTGTGTGCTGTTTTATTGATGGTGGCGGGAGGGCGTTTATCTGGTCAGGTGGAAGCACTCCAAGCGGCCACCTTATCGATTACCAAGCGCGTAGTGAATATGAACTCTGCCTTGGACCGTATGGTGATTCTGGAGCAAAAACTCGCTTTATTAGATGAAGGAAATGCACAGTTGTTAGACGCTGTCGGGCAGGTTGACGTTGATGGCAAGACTCTCGCCGAGCGGATCGAGGTGGCGATGTCTGGCATGCAGTCTACAGTCATTGACACTGGCGAAGTGACGCGAAGCGGCGTCGAATCCAATCGCGCAATGGTTGCGCAACTGGATCGTCAAGGAGAGCAATTGACCACCCTCAGCCAACGGATCTCCCAGTTGGAATCTGGCCTTAGGGATGTTGCCGCGCTCAAGCGAGAGGTCGCCACACTTATCGAGATCGAGCGGGATAATCTCACAGAGCTATTTGAGGCCCAACTGGCTTTGCAACAGGCGCAGATGACCAGCGATGTGGTGAGTGTTGAGGAGACACAGATCCCTGAAAAAACCTATCCTGAGGGCGCGATTGTCTTTCCCTTACCCAGGTCCACTCAGTAACCGCGGGACGGCTCAGCGCGGCAGTTTAAGGGGTTTCTGCCAACTCGCGACTATCGGTCTCGGAGAGCGGCGCAGCGACATCCCGCATGGCGCTGTCTACAAATGACGAGCCTGCATCGATACCCATGGATACCGCATCGATGGTCTCTCTGATGGCGGCGGCGAGTGACGCTCGTTGCTGTGCATCCTCGCTGCCACCCAGCTCCCGACCCAGGTCGTAGAGTCGACCTACCTGAGAAGATGGGAGATAAGACTCAAACTCGCCGCGTAACATTTTAATGGTCAACGGGTTGGATGGGGGTTCATTGACGCCAGTTGATCCGTGTTCCATAGCAGTTTTAATAATTGAGCGGATATGTAGCTCAAGTAAAGCGAGAAAGCGGTCACGATCGCCCTGAATCTGGTACTGGTCTTCCGCTCCATTCGCCATCGCCACCCATTCATCCCATAGCGCTCGCCCGCTGAGCCCCGCGAATACTTTTTGTGGCGCTGCGTCCGCTTTGTTTTCGGTAGGCGCAGCTCCCATATTGGAGAAGGCCTTGGCCTCGAGATCATTGACTCGGCTAATGAGATAAATAATGAGAATCAGAAGAACGATACCCAGAAGCAGCGACAGCGCGATAACTGCATTTTCAAGAGACATGGTTATGCACTCCCCCGCCGATAAATCGTTTCACCGGGATTAATCTTCATCCTCTGACGAACTGTCTTCTCTAAGCAGACCCAGCAGTTGTATAGATTGAGTGGTTTGCAGTTCCTCGACGATACACTCAGCTATTTTGTCTGCCTCTAGCAGCGCCTCATGGGCGCTTACTTCTTGTATCTGGTAATCCGCACCCAGATTAAACATCTTATTCGCGAGTTCTTCAGGGACCCACGATACAACGCTGCCCGATACGCCTTGTAGCTGGTTATAGCCCTCATGCTGAATCCGGGGAGGAAGCTCTTTCCCTGCCTTGAGCGCCTCCGCCAGTGCCAACTGACGATTTTCTTCCGCCTTGGCGCCCTGAACAAAAATTTTATCCAGATTCAAGCGTGCTCTTTGTGCAATGCGCGATGTAAATACACGGTGCAGGCGATCCTCTTGATCCAGAGCGCCACACTTCAGGTAATCTGCCTTTGCGTCAGCCTTCACGCGTTCGAGTTTTGATTTCTTTCCAAACATGATCCTTTGCCAGTACGCTAAAAAACAATCCGCTCGCGCAACTTTCCCACGACTTTAGTGAGTATCTGACTCACTCGGGACTCGCTCACGCCAATGATCGCGCCAATTTCCTTAAGGTTCATCTCATCGTTATAGTACAAAGAGAGTACGATTTGCTCTCTCTCAGGTAAACCGCCGATTTCCTCTGCGAGCCATTCGTTTGTCTCTGATGCTTCTACTTCGTCTTGCGGGCCCGGCTCGTCAGAAAAAGGGGTTTGCCCCGCTTCATCCAACTCGTCCAGAGAGGTGGTGCGAAATTTTTGAGATCGGCCGCGTTGTCTTTGGTAGTCATCCAGCGTGGTATCCAGCTCATGGGCAATTTCGGAAGCAGTCGGCGGCCTGCCATATTTTGCCGAAAATTGCTCCACAACCAGCGTTTCCGCTTTGATATGCGAGCTGTCTGTTCTGGATAGCGGCGACCGCTTCCTCACCTCGTCGAGTATGGCGCCCCGTATCCTTTTGCTGGCAAAAGTACCAAGGTCGGCTCCCTGGGAGGAGTCATAGGATTTAGCGGCTTCCAGTAGGCCGACCATGCCAATCTGAATCAGCTCCTCGAGCTCAACGTGATCTGGCAATCTGGCTTTAATATGTAGCGCGGTCTTGTGTACCAAGCCGATATGTTTGAGCACGGCCGCGTTTCCTCCGCTAGGTTCGGAGTTCGCCAATGCGTCAGCATATGCCTGATAGCCTTTAGACATGGCTCAGCCTTTTGCGCCTACCGATATCCTGATATCACTCGAATTGGCGGGTTTGATCGGCGCTTCTGTTATGACATCAACAAGTCGCTTAATGTCTGTTGCAATATCACTTTCTGGAGCATGAAGAATTGCCGGTTGCCCCAAGCGTGCTGAGTTTAACACTACTGGGTCTTTTCGTATGCCTGTTGAATACTCCAGCGACAAGCCCAGAAATTGTGCTGTCACTTTGTTGATGCGCTTGTGGATGTTTTCTGATTCTCTCTCGTTGCTAACCTGAACAGGCGTCAGCATGATATCCGACAGGTTGAATTCTTGTTGCAGCACCTTCACTGTCGCGTAGGCGTCTGCAATAGAAGAGGGTTCATTTTGAATCAGCAGCAATTTAATGTCGCAGGCACCGAATAAGACCGTCACATTATCACTGATGCCGGCTGCAGTATCGACCACCAGATAATCGCAATCTTCGAGATCAGACAGGGCATGGATCAGCCCCAATAACTGAAGACGTGTTAGCCGAGCCAGAGCAGATGACCCACTGGATCCCGGGACCAGCGTCACCCCGTATTCCGAGTGCACCATAATTTCTTCAAGGGTTTTTTGCCCCGATAACACATGCCCATAGCTGTACTCGACTCTTGCATTGAGCAGTATTTGAGCATTGCTCAGGCCCAGATCGCCATCGAGCAAAACGACTTTTTTACCGCGTTTAGCGAGCTCTACAGCGAGGTTAACCGAGACAGTAGTCTTGCCAACGCCTCCCTTGCCACTCGTTACGCCAATTACACGCATGAGGTTGCCTCTTGCTGTCGTGATTACTGCCCAAGCACTGGGCAGCTACTTAAATATTTTGACCAGTCGCTATTTTAAGCCGAGTCTGCCCTGAAAGGGGCAAGGAATTACTGGCGATTGCAATACAACCAGACAAAAGTGTGGCGAAATTCTCTGCACCATCAGAAGTACACACTCTCGGCACAACAGAATCCTCACCCTTTTCCCTAATAAAGGTTTGCTCTGGCGAGGGGATCCATTCGGGATCCCTCGCAGCAATCATGGGAATGTCTAGAGGAATAACGGTCTGGTCCTGCGGTGCCCCATCGATGCGACCCCCGATGCAGGTCGCCTCCTCGGGGTGCTGTGGGTCCGTTAGTGCTTCATGCGTGGTGGTCACAACGGCAGCATCGGCGAGCACATCCGAGAATACTACCTTACGGAATTCCTCCGTCTCCGGCTCGAGGATGGTGGGTTGGTGGGCTGCCTCCAGGGCTTTAATGCGCGCCGCGAGAGCGATCAGACCAGAGCTGACCTCTGGCGACGACTGTGGTGTTGCCGCGAAATTAGGCATAGCGTTGGACGGGTCTTGACTCACTGCTGACGGCGTGACGGGCTGAGAGGTGCTGACATCGTCAATGAAGGTGTCCCATTTAATATTGCAAACGGGTACCGTTGGGGAGATCACGTCCCTCACTGCATCACTGGGTGATCTCAATACTGGCGCCGAGGCCTCCGTCTCCAGCGCTACGACGATGCGGTACTTTCCCTCTACCCGGAAGCTATGCACGACGACGCAGTCGGCTCCGTGTCGCTGCCGCACTGTCTCCATGCAGGTGCTATGGTCCTTCGCTTCTTCTACTACAAGCCGCATGGCGTATTACTCCGTTTCCCCTTCGATGGCAGCTTCACCACCGATACTTGACTGAACTTGAATGCGCTGGTCATCTGGTATCTCCGTATAAGAGAGCACAGTGAGATCAGGCACTCGAACTCTCACAAAGCGCGACATCCAGCTGCGCAAGGTGGGTGACACCACCAGCGTGGCTGCCGCGCCTGAATCTTGGATTTTTTCAGCTTCGTTTCGCAAGCTTTCGATCATGGAATTAGCGAGCGTAGGGTCAAGCGTAATGTGTTCGGTCTCGACACCTGCGCGGCTACTCTCGAGCAGCTTTTCCAGATCGGGAGCCAGCGTAATAACCGATAGGGTGCCGGTATCATCCACCAAGGGCTGGCAAATCAACCGACCCAGCTTAGGCCGCACCAGCGAAGTGAGGTGACTGGCATCCTGATTTTCTTTGGCATGCGACGTGAGTACATCAATCACATTGCGCATATCTTTAACCGGTACAGATTCTGCCAGAAGATTCTGAAGCACTTGAGTAACGGTGGACAAAGGCAACAGATCGGGCACCAGATTACTCACCAGTTTCGGGTAGCGAGTGGCAACCTTATCCAGCAGCTGCTGAGTCTCATCCTGACCGAGTAATTCACTGGCACTTTCTCGAATAATCGCGTTGATATGAGTCGCTATCGCTGTAGGTGGGTCCACCACGGTGTAGCCCAACCCTCGTGCGAGCTCCGCTTGTGACGACTCAATCCATAACGCGTCGAGTCCGAAAGCGGGTTCAGTCGTGGGCTCTCCATCTATGGGTGCTGGCATATCAGAGCTGTTAATCGCTAATAGCTTCCCGACTCGCACATCGCCAGAGCCTCTGACTACGCCATGCAGTGAAATTTGGTAGACCTCAGGCTTCAGGTCGAGGTTGTCGCGAATACGAATAGGTTGTATCAAAAAGCCGAGTTCTGCAGAGAGTTTTTTGCGGATACCACGGATACGCGTAAGCAACTGACCCCCAGACTGGGTGTTTGCCAGTGGTACCAGGCCGTAGCCAATATCGAGTGCAATCACTTCTACCTGATCGATATCCTCCCAATCCAGTTCGCGGTTTGCAGGCTCTACCTCAGCAATGGCCTCCGCATTCACAACTTCGCGTTGCTCCTCTTCCGCTTGCTGTCGCAGATAAAATCCCAGTCCGATGCCGGCGGCGCCGAGGGGTAAAAAGACAAAGTGCGGCATGCCTGGAATGACACCCAATACGGTAATAATTCCCGAGGCGATAAACACCGCGTTGGGGTCTGCAATTTGGCTGGATGCCTGTTCCGCCATGCTTTCATCGGTACTCACTCGTGTAACGAGGATGGCGGTTGACAGAGACAACAATAGCGATGGAATTTGTGCGACGAGACCGTCACCGATGGTGAGCAGCACATATATTCTTCCTGCCTCGCCCACGCTCAACTCGTGCTGTGTGGTGCCAACGATCAGCCCCCCCACAATATTAATAATCAGAATCAGGATGCCTGCAATCGCATCCCCTCTCACAAATTTCGAGGCACCGTCCATGGATCCGAAAAAATCGGACTCTTGGGTCAGCTCACTGCGGCGCGTTTTTGCTTGCTCTTGATCGATAATGCCTGCGTTCAGGTCAGCATCGATTGCCATTTGTTTCCCGGGCATGGCGTCCAGAGTGAAGCGCGCAATCACCTCAGATACCCGGCCGGCACCTTTGGTCACAACAATGAAGTTGATGATCATGAGGATCAGGAAGATGATAAAGCCGACAACGTAATTGCCTGCGATGACGAATTCCCCGAAGGACTCAATCACCTTACCCGCAGCAGCCGTGCCGGTGTGGCCCTCCACCAGTACAACTCTGGTCGAGGCAACGTTCAGCCCGAGCCGCAACAATGTCGCGATCAATAACACTGAAGGAAAAGAAGAGAACTCGAGCGGTTTGCGGGTGTTGAGGCTGATCATCACCATCAACAAACCCAGCATAATGTTAAATGTGAAGAATATGTCGAGTAAGAAAGCGGGTAACGGCACCACCAGTAAAGCGAGTATGAGCAGTACCAGTGTCGGTGCTCCGACACTTTTACCGCTCAGCCATGCGAAACGGCCGGAAACCTGTCGGAAATTTGACAGTATCGCTTCCAAAATCCGTCACCTCCACTCAAAAAGGGCCAAATGGCCACTGGTGAGTACTAAACTGCAATTTCTATACCAAGTTTGACTCAGTGCCGCAGATACAGGTGCAGCAAGCACTGGCGTGGGATACGGCAAAGCGTCCATACAGCCAGTTTTTCAAGGTAAAGGGTTGAGTAAATTGGCCGATATTTACCTCGTAAGAGGTTTATTGACCTAACCAAACATATGTGTCGGTTGTGATGACAGGTGCATCAAGTGAGCAAAGGCGTCGCACAGCCAGAGCTGGGAGGAGCGTAATGCGAAAATTAATAGTCGGGTGGTCCCCATTACTCTTAACCGTATTGCTCGCTGGATGCGGCACGACGTGGAGTACGCAGCCCGATGCATCTTTTATCGAGCCAATGGTGGAACGCCGGGATACTCTCACCGCGACAGGATATGCCGTGATTGATGTGCAGCCGAGCGATATCGCTGCCCAGCGCCGCCTGTTGGCGATCCGTGCAGCGAAACTGGATGCATACCGCGGTCTGACTGAGCAGGTTTATGGGCAGTATCTGGACTCGACTACAACTGTGGCCGATATGGTGGTCAGAAGCGATAGTTTCCGCGCGCGCGTGGAGGGGGTTGTTTACGGTGCCAACTTGGTACAGATTGAGCCGCGCGGCAGTGACACTTACGAGGTGACACTCTCTCTGGATAAAAGCATCGTTAACGATCTCAGGGTCTTATACCTCGAGCGCGCGGTGCTGGCATCGAGCTCTTGATCGTCGGTTAATATAAGCCGCGTTATACAAGCATAGGAGCTGGGTCGCGTGAGTAAATCCGAAATACTGGCGGCAGTTATGGTGGGACTCTGTCTTGCTCTTTCTCTGCCGGTGCATGCTCAAGAGGCAGCCCAAGGTGCCAGTAGCGATGAAGACGCAGCCGCCTATTTATCATCGTTCAAACAGCGCGCTTTGGATGCCGCCTTTGACTCGGGCGCCCGCGTAAAAGGGGTTGCCTACATCGATGATCAAGGGCGCTTGCACGAACGAACCATGTTCACTGCCGAGGCCGATGTCCGCGGTGTTCAGGTAGAAAGTTACCTGGAGGCGATGGGTGGCGGTGAGTCTCTAGACGCAGTACAGGTAGCAGAAGAGGCGCGTTGTCAGTTATGGACGGGTCAGGGTTCTGACTCTGGTTTGATTGCGATTCGAGTCGATTCGAGCTCCCAAAGAGAGGTGTCTGAGCGCGCGCTTGATCAGACTCAGGAAATGCTACTGACAAATGCACTACAGCGATCACTGCGAGCTGAGGGGCTTCGTGTGCTGGCTCCGGTGGGGCCCAGGCCTCAATCGTATCAGGACACCACGTATGCACGGGCGCTCGTGGGTGATTGGTCAGATGGCCCCGCTCCAGATTTCTCCGCAGCAGTTTCTGTGCGGAGGCTTGCCGACGACCGGGAAAAAAACGACTGGTATTACAACCATCCTGGGTTGTCATCGATTCGCTTTGCCAGAGCCTCGACCTCAAAGCCCGTCAATTTTGCCGTGACGCTCTCTTTTACTCAGCCCGCTGCTCAACGCGCTATCGGTGATTTTCGCGCTTTTGTTGAGACAGATGCCTACCGCGCCTTTGAATCTGGCGAATGGATTTTGGATCAGGATGAAGAAGAGTTGCAGGAGTGGGTGGCAAAAGCGGTAGGCGAATTCACCGCTGGAACGCGCTGTTTACCCAGAGTGTTCACTGTAAAACGTGACGGTCCGCAGCAATATAGTATCGGAGCGGGCCTCGCACGAGGTGTACGAGAAGGTTCTTGGTTGCTCGTTGGTGATCGTGAATTGATGGTAAACAATATTGTCAGCGACCTCACTTTGGACACCCTGCTGATGTTGAAGGTGACGCGCGCCGACGACCACCGTGCGCAAGCCACACCTCTCCCATCAGGGGAGGGTGCGCTGGTCTCTCAGGCTGAACTGCTGGGCACATTGCCCTGAAAGGACTGAAAATGAAGAGTTTAATTCGAAATTGCGTTGTAACGGTCATCACATTTACTGCGATGGCTTTTCCGTACCTCGCCGCGGCGCAGGATAATACGGTGATTTCGGGGAGTGATGTTGCGCGCCTGAGGGCCTTCATTGGTGATGCGGATTTGGCTGTCGGTAGTGGCGCTGCTGGTAAGGGATCTTCGGCTCGCGGCGCGGTAGTAGACGGCGTATATGTGGTTCGTGTCGGTGACACGCTGAGTGAAATTATGGCTCAGCATTTGGGGGACACCGGGCTCAACGATGAGGTGCTCCAGCGCGTGATTATTCGTAATAACAAGACTGCCTTCAGGCGAGGGAACCCGCACTGGTTAATGGCAGGTGCACATCTGCGTATGCCTACCGCCGACGATGTGATGGAGTACGTGGTTCCCGGACAAGCTAAAGAGCACTCTGGCCGTGCCGATGAGTGGGTGAGCTACCCCTGAGCAGGGTGGCCTCTTACAAACATAGGTCACTTGACGATGCTGGGGCCTGAGCTTCTCAATCTGACTGTACGACCTACGCCTATTTTTCTGGAGGGTACGGCGAGCCTCCGCATTGATCAGCCTGGACCTCGAGAGCTCGGCCTTACCAACTTTCAGGTAGTGAAGGGGCTGGTCTCTGTGGATCGAGGGCAGTTTTTCATCAATTTGGCCGGTGTCAATCAGCCGTTATTAGCCCCTGACTACTTCAAACGATATCTGGGACAGCAAATCTTTTTCAAAGTGCAGGTCACCTCGGATGGCGCAACTGTTTTGCGGCCGGTGCCGGAGCCCGCCCCGCCAGTGCCGCAAGCACCACCCTCCTCCAGCGCGGGCCCGTTTACTACGCAGTACTCGGGGACCCCGGCCACCCTTTTGCAGCAGCTGATGAGCCCGGAATCTTTGCGGGCGATGCCTGCGCCCTTGGCCGCAGCGCTAGCGGGATTGGGCGTTGTGTTAACCCCTGCACTGTCAATTGAAGCTCAAATGGCAAGGGTGAGAGAGTTACTGGCGCGTGGCGGGATTTTTCAGTTAGCACCGACTACCGAGGGTGTTGCCCGGGAGCCGGCTCTGCCTTCGATATTGATGCGGCTACTGGGCTTTGCTACCGATGCTGCCACCACGGAGCGCGCACGAGGCATCTTGACCGATATTGAGGGTCGTCAGGAGCGTGTGGTAACCGCCTTGCGTTCGGATGTGATTAACGCCGATATTCTTGCGTGGGTAAACGGAGCGCCGGTTGAATTGAACCTCCAGCGTGGCCGGCGGGGTGATCCACCTGGCCCCATACCGTGGGTGATTAATCTCTACACCCAGTTCGCAAAAGACTCAGACGTGTGGCTACGGGTAGAACATGTGCCGGCAAAGAAAGTACGGCTTGATGCTTGGTTAACAGACCCTGCTGTTTACTTGCGAGCTCAGGATTCACGAGCCGAGTTGGTTGCGGAGGTGTCTGAGTTTGGTCTCCATCTGGAGCATTTTGCGGTCTTCAATCAGGCTCGCGACACTGTCAAAGATTCACAGGTGGCGGTGTCTTCCGCGCGGATCGGTGAGCGCTTGGATTCGTCAGTATGAGAGACCTCGATGAAATCAAGGCCATAGCCCTAGAGTACGGTAAGCGCGAAGCGCCCAGTATATTGGCTAAGGGCGAGGGGGATGACGCCATGTCGATTATCGAAGCGGCTTTTGACCTCGGACTTCCGGTCATTGAAGACGAGGCGCTGCAGCGGTTACTGAGCGGGGTTGAGATCGGAGACGAGATCCCGGAGTCGCTTTACAGGGCGGTTGCCGTCGTTTTGGCGTGGGTGTTCTGGCTTAGGGGCGATGACCCCACCGGTTGATGGCGACTGATGACCTTCCGTATTAGACGTCGGTTTCTCGTCCCCGAGATTGACCTCGCTTAAGTTTACCCAGCCGGTCATAGGTTTCACCTGTGTCGGCCGATCGACTCGACCTGAGCACTTCCAATGCTGAGCGCGTGGCTTCCATTTTGCGATCAACCAGCATGGCGTTCCTCAGGTGGGCATCCCGACATGTAGCAAGTAGGGTATTGATTTCTTCGACGAGGGGCACAACTGCTTCGTCATCCTCCGCCTCAGTCAAGCTGACGTCACCGGTCAAGAGGGGAATTAAAGTAGAGAGTGCTTCGAGGGTCTCGGACTTTTTGGCTTGCAACGCTTCAAAGCTTTCAAGGTCTCCCGCTTTCAGTAGCGTCAATTCCTCTTCCAGCAGGGCGTTTAATGCATTGGCTTTGTGTAGACCCTCTTTGAGAGACTCCATAACCGTCGATTTATCGCCAGCGGTCATTGATGCATTCAATGTATCTAAAAAAGGCGTTAGGAATTGATCATCCGCTCCAGGTCAACCATGTTCTCGGCGATCCGTTTGGCGTCGAGAGGGTAATTACCCTCCATGATCGCTAAACGCAATGCTTCGACTTTGGCGGCATCGAATTTAGACCCTTCTATTGCTTTGACTACCGAGTCGCTCAGCGCTATCTGATCTACTTGCGTATCAGCAGCGGCACCTGCTTCTGTGCCTTTGTTGTCAGGGGCGGGGCTCGAGGCTTTTTCAGCGCGCAGGTCTTTCTTGCCCGTACTTTCCGGGACAGCGCTACGCATAGTCTCTGTAATGCTTGGCATTGTTAAGCCTCCTGTTTCCGCTGCCTTTACCTTTTAGGCGCAGATTTTTCTTCTCCAATACAAATATCGGAGAGTATTAACAAAACTTTAGCACTGGCGTCATAATAATTCTACTTGCCCAATGCCGACGACTCTAGCCTTTAATACGCGCCCAGACTCGGTGTTAATGACATCAATTGTCTCACCGACGGTGGCGTCACGATCGACTCGTACCACATTGGTCACTGTGAGCGCTCCGCGCACTAGCTTTATTTCTATTTCCTCGTTTTTGCGAACAGATGGCGCCATTTTAACTGCAGATAGGCGCAATTTGTCGCCGGGCATGATGTTTCTAGTAGCCTCAAACATGGCGAACTCCGCGCCGGCGGGAATAAGGTCGGTGGGAATACGGCCCTCTAGCGTGTCCCATGTGAACGATTTCTCGCTCAGCCTGCTCCCTCTCGGAATGATTTGCGTCGCTACCCAGGCCCCAGCTTCCGGGGCCTCAGCCGAAGAAGACGTTTGTTCCACGGTGCCTGACCCCGAAAAGTGGCTCTCTAGGAGTACTTCGTCTGTGGTCACTGCCTGCACTAATGCAAAGCCAAGGGCATCTTCCAATACAACAATGGGGTTGGACGCTGCAACGCTCCCCGAGACAGTGTGCCGGGTTACATGGCTTCTTTTAAGCGTTTCACCTGCCATCAGCGGGGTGTTGTAGCGAAAAATATCCACACCACTACCCAGCCTGATTTGTACAAAGCCCCTCCACTCAGGATCTACACAGTCAATCTGCGTGGTGGCACGGTCATTGAACGGGAAGCTGATCCTGAAGTCGTCCACACAGTCTGGCAACACCAGCCGCTTGTCCCCAAGCCTGACTTCAATGTGCTCTTCTGGCGTTTGGAAGGTGGCTGCGGCTGCGGCTTGAATCTGTCGTGTGGCTGCTGTCTTGATGGCCGTCTGATCACGTTCGGAGTGGGCGGGCAGCGCCACCAGTGTCAAGGCTGCAAAAAACCAGACCAGCAGCCAAAGAAACGCCGTTGCCCGCGGTGGGCCAGAGGCAGGCACTGTGCTGAGAGGGCGGTACTTCATGGCGCGATTATGACCAATAACCCGGCATGCAACCACCGGCACACTCTTGCCGCTTGTCGCAAAATCTTCATGTTTGACGAGCCTAAAAAGATATAAAAACCAATAAAATCAACACTGTAATCTTTTTGGCACGTTTTCTGCTGTTAACAGGGTGAATAGTCACAAATCTTGGTAAGCAGACATGTTGGACTCGCTTTTTGGCATACACGCCGACGCCCTGCAGCTTAAATCGCGCAGGATGGAAGTGTTGTCTACTAACATCGCCAACGCCGATACCCCCGGATTCAAAGCCAAGGACGTCGATTTCCGCACGGTTCTTGGGTGGAAGCTCGGCGTCGGCAACCTGCAGTCGACACATGTTAACCATTGGCGCGGGCCTGGCCACTCCGATAACGGAGAGGTCTTTTCGATTCCATATAACCCCGCGGTCGACGGCAATACGGTCGAAATCGGTCTTGAGCAAGCCAAATACGGTAAGGCCGCTGTTGATTATCAGGCCACGCTGGACTTTCTGCAGGGCCGGGTTTCGGCCTATAAACGCGCTCTGAAGGGAGAATAAACCATGTCGATGGACAAGGTGTTTGGGATTGCCGGTAGCGCCCTCGCCGCCCAGTTGGTAAGGATGAATACCACGGCGTCGAATCTGGCTAATGCTTCCAATACTTCGGATTCGGCTGAAGGGGCGTACCGCGCAAAGCGCGTGGTGTTTCGCACACTGTTACAGGATCAGGCGGCGGGAGAGCAAACACGTTACGCCGGGTCCATTCATATTGGCAATGTGGTTGATGACCCCACGCCCTCTCCGAGGTCCTATGACCCTGGCAACCCTTCTGCAGATGACGATGGTTACGTTTGGCAAAGCAACGTCAACGAAGTAGCAGAGATGGTGGAAATGACCGCCGCGGCTCGATCTTACCGAAACAATATTGAAGTCGTGAATACAGCGAAGCAGATGATGATGCGCACGCTGGAAGTCATGAAGTCTTAAACGAATATTAGGAGAGCAGTCTGTGTCAGCCATTGACTCTATTTTGACAACCGAGCAGTACCGCACCGAGCAAGCCAACGCCATGTATAAAAATGGTGACGACGACGACATGCTGGGTCGTGATGCTTTTCTTCAGCTGTTCACGGCGCAGTTGAAAAACCAGAATCCATTGGACCCTATGGAAAATGAGGCATTTGTTGCCCAGCTGGCGCAGTTCTCTTCTGTAGAAGGCATCAAGGGGATGCAGGCGTCACTTGAGACGATGGTGGGCAATCTGCGCGAGCAGTCTCTCTTAAGCGGTTCTCAACTTGTGGGCAAGCGCGTAGCGGTGGCCGGTGGCTTTGGTCAGGGCGGCGGCAGCCGGCCCACAGAGACTTTGGTTAGCGTTCAGGAAGGTGCCGATCTCCTCACCATGAGTGTTTACAACAAAGAAGGTGAGCTGGTCTTCAGACAAAACGTGGGAGAGCTGGAGCCTGGTGAACACCGTTTCGCCTGGTCGGGCCAAGATTCCGACGGCAATCAATTACCCGTTGAAACTTATCAAATTACCGCAAGCGCCATCGTTGATGGCCGCATGCAGATAGCGCCTGTGTCGATACTGGAGACCGTGAGTAGCGTCTCTTGGAATCCGTCTGGTCAGCAACTGGACCTCCAGCTGTTGGGCGGTGACACGGTGTCGCTAGCCGAAATTCAAACTATTGCAGAATAATCTAGCAGGAGCTGAAAGATGTCGTTTTATACTTCTCTCACCGGACTGAACGCAGCAACAACTGAGCTCGCGGTCACGTCCAATAACATAGCGAACTCGGCAACGGCGGGTTTCAAGCGCTCCACAGCCTCTTTTGGTGACATTTTTGCCACCTCACCCTTGCAGCGTGCTGCGGCGGTTGTAGGTCAGGGTGTTGCCCTTAAAGAGGTGGCCCAGGAATTCAGTCAGGGGTTCGTACAGTTTTCTGCGAACTCACTGGATTTGGCGATTACCGGTGACGGTTTCTTCCCGTTGCAGTCCTCGGATGGGTCTCGAACCTTTACCCGGAACGGACAGTTCATGCTCAACGAGCAGAACCAGATGGTGAACTCTGCGGGTCAGGCGCTACTGTCACTGCCCGTTGACTCCACCAACAAAGCAGATTTCAGCCAACCGCCCTCTGCCTTGGCGATACCTCGCCAGACAGTATCAGAGTTCCGAGCCAGTACTGAAGTTGAGCTGGGCCTCAACTTGCCCTCTAACGTAGAGCCGATCACTGCCACATTTAACCCGAATAAGCCGGAGACGTATCACAGAACGACATCTCTCACGGTTTACGGGGCATCCGGTTCCCAGCACTTGGCAACCGTGTACTACGTCAAGACTCAAGCAGCGACCTCTGAAAACCCGCTAAACAAGTGGCAGACGCATGTTTACATTGATGGTGAGCAGGTGGACCCCGCGCTGATTCAAGCCTCCGATAGTGGTGGCGACCAATTTTTTGTCAATAAGTACGGTGAGATCAAGACAGCAACTGAGCTAGAGAATCTGCAGAAAACTGCGGCTAATAGCTCAGAGTACCTGGTAACGCAGGGAACGGTGTATCGGAAGTTTTCTTACGACATGCTGTCAGATCCAATTCAGTCAACACCTGCAGCTTTGACGCTGAAAGCCACATCTCCGGACGATGTTTCAGCACTCTCATTGGCAGGGGGGTCAAATGGCCTAGATCTCTATACCAAGACACCGGCTGTGGCGGCAGACCCAACCGCTAACCCACCAGTCGTTGCGGTTGCCGCAGTTCCCTACACACGAAGCGATCTCCGCAATATGATCCAGGTCAGTGTTGATGGGTCCGATTTTGTTGAGATTGGCCTCGAGCATTTGGCAGGCGACCTCTCCGCTAAAGAATTGTCTGGTCAGGAGCTTGCGACAGAGCTGACTAAGGTTATTCAAGAGCGTTTTGGTGACGGAAAAAAGTTTGATGTCAGTGCGTATTTCAAAAGTGCTGATGGCACCGCTGCCGCGACCGCAGTAGCGGGCGTGACCCTCGATATCACCCGCGATTTGGGTGAGGCTAATGCAGACATACTGCAGGTGCCGGTTGGCGAGATCATGGCAGCCGCGGTTGCTGCCGGTGACATTGTGCCGTCGGGAACCGTCAGTAACCCCATGATCATGCCAGAGGAATTGGCGATCGCGATGAATAAGTTCTTCGCGGGCGACTACTCTGCCGCCGTTACAACCGGCGTGACCTACGATGCTACGTCTGGCTTCCCAGAGGGGGCCAGTGGTCGAGAGTTTGGTGATATGCAGGTTACGTATGACTTTGAGCGACAAGCGCTTCGGATTGTTCAGTCTGGCGATGACACGATTCATTTCAGTACGGATGCTGCCGTAACTGGAGAGTTGTTTGGTGCGACCGCGCTCGATAGCCCTGCAGACGCTGCGGCAAGAGCGACAGCGCTGGGGACGGTCTCAAGCCTTTCTTCTGCTGACGGCGATAAAGCAACCGTCCTGACAGGTGCCATGGTGCCGGCTGGTTCCCTTATCGCAGAGACCCGGAACCAACGCTACGGCATTGAAGTCAATTTCCTTGATGGGGCTTTTGTCGTCTCTTCTGGCACGACGGGTGACGGCTCCAGCATCGCGATAAGGAATGTTGAGACCACCGACGCTTCTGGTGGTGCGCTTACTGCTGATGCGATCGGCACGCGCCTTTTTGGTCTGGATATCGAAGTGGGTACGCCAGAAAGTGAAAATACCGTGTCGGTTGCTGAGGCTTTGTCGGCCGTTGCAAACCGGCCTGCAGTGCGCGGGCAAGCCTCGACCCCGGCTATGGTCATGGGTAACCAGATGGGTATCGATCCTTCGAAGCCGTTTGAGGTGACAGAAGATAACCGGTCCCTCACGGTTATCGTGGACAACATTTCTTCACAAATACTGTTGGCCACTGGTCAGTACTCCGTGGGTGATTTCACCACTGAGCTCGAGAACAAAATCAATTTAATGGCCGATAAGCTGGGTCGTCAGGTTTCTGGTGTCAGGGTTGAATTTGACGCGGTGACGAGTTCCCTCATGTTTACGGGTTCTACAGCAACCGACGATTCGTTCCTGCAGGTGGCAGGCTCGGCTGACTTCGGTCTGGAGGATGTAGAGCCAGCATTTGGTACCACCTCTACTTATATTCAGTTGTCGCCCGATACGCAGGGTACAACGCCACTGTATGCGTATCAGGATCGCCAGGGCGAATGGCTTGAGACAACTGATAAAGGCACTTTTGACGAAAATGATATTCCCAACTGGAGCCCGATTTTCCTCGATCGAGGTGAGTTGACCTTCGACACCAGTGGTACCTTGGTATCTCCTGTTGGTGAATCAGTGCTGAAATCAGCGACGATTATTGGTAATGATATCAATGTCGCTTATGCGGGCAGCACCCAGTACAACAGCCCCTTTGCGGTCCTCAATCAGTCTCAGAACGGCGCGCCGGAAGGGGATTTGGTAGGGGTTAACATCGGTGAGGACGGCTTGGTGGTAGCAAGTTACTCCAACGGTTCTCAGAAGTCGTTAGGTAAAATTATTCTCGCGAACTTCGCTACACCGAAAGGTTTGCGCCAGGTAGGTAACTCTGGTTTTACGGCCACCTCGCAGTCTGGTGAGGCAAAGTTGGGTGAGCCAGGTGCGGCCGGTTTCGGAACAATCCGCGCGGGTGCAACAGAGCGCTCCAACGTGGACTTGACTGCTGAGCTGGTGGCACTGATTACCGCACAACGAAACTTCCAGGCCAACGCCAAAGCGATCGAGACCAGTTCGACCTTGACGCAAACCATTATCCAGATGCGCGGGTAATGGCTAGAGATTGAGACCTGAGGGGTTAAGTCACAATGGATCGATTAATCTTTACTGCAATGGCGTCGCTCAAGCAGCTCAATAACATGAAGCTGAAGCACGCCAATGCCTTGGCCAACGCCTCGACTGTGGGTTTCAAACAGACCTTTGAGTTTGCAACCACAACTTCGAAGGTGGCCGGTGCGGGTTTCGGGTCGCGTTATGTGCCCATGAATCGATCCAATGACGAGCTGGTAATTGATCAAGGCCCGCTGATTGCGACCGGGCGCAAACTCGATATTTATATGACCGGTTCTAGCCTGCTAGGCGTGCAATCTCCCGATGGTCAGACAGCGTTTACGCGCCGCGGTGACCTCACGGTAGACCAGGCTGGTCTGCTGTCGACCGCTAACGGGCATGTCGTGCTGGGCGAGGGTGGTGCTCCTATCACCGCGCCGGTAGGGGTTGAGCTCGCTATTACCGCCGATGGCACAGTCACGGCTACCGACCCCGCGCAGCCAGATGCGCCCCCGACTATTGTCGGAAATCTGCTTTTGCGAGATGCGACTGGCGTGCGGATGGTAAGGCGGGTGGATGGTCTTTACGAGACCATTACTGCCAAAGGTAAGGGCGGTGATTTTCAGAGCGGGCCTAATCCGCCTCGTGTTCAGTCTGGATCGCTGGAAGGTTCGTCGATCAATGTGGCTGAACAGCTCGTTAGTTTTATGGATATGTCTCGATCTTTTGAGATCAAGATCAAAATGATCAGTGAGATGAAGGAATTGGATGACTCCGGTACCACCATGATGAAGTACGCGTAGTCGCTAGGGAGATAAAAAGATGGACGCCTCAGTTTGGGTTGCAAAAACAGGTTTGACCGCGCAGCAGCGTCGCATGACGGTGATTGCTAACAATCTTGCGAACGTAAATACCGTCGCATTTAAACGGGATCGAGCAGTTTTTGAAGACCTGCTTTACCAAAATATCCGCCAGCCCGGCGCCTCTGCCGATGCTCAGACCATCGCTCCTACGGGTCTGATGATGGGTACCGGTTCGCGCATCATCGCGACCGAAAAACTGCACGAGCAGGGCAACATGATGTCGACTGAGAACGCGCTCGATGTGGCCGTGCTGGGTCGTGGCATGTTCCAGGTGTTGCAGGCTGATGGCACATTTGCTTACACGCGAGATGGCTCTTTTAAGCTCAATGATCAGGGCCAGATTGTGACGGCTAGTGGCCAGCAGCTGGTGCCCGCGGTAAACATCCCAACCAATGCGGCTGCCGTGACCATTGGTCGTGATGGTACTGTCAGCGTTGAGCTGGCTAATGGCGGCGGTAGCAGTCAGATTGGCACCATTCAGATTTCGCGTTTCGTCAATGAGGCGGGACTGCAGCCCATGGGCCGTAATCTTTATCGTGAAACCACAGCGAGTGGTCCGGTCGAAACAGGAACTCCCGGGCTTGCAGGATTTGGTGAACTGGCGCAGGGGTCTTTGGAGGCCTCAAACGTCAATGTGGTGGCCGAGATGGTCAGCATGATTGAGACCCAGAGAGCCTACGAGGTGAACTCCAAGGCCATCTCAGCCGCTGACGGCATGCTGCGCTTCCTGAACCAGAACCTATAAGTGAGCTGATGTCATGTTGCGTCTTCTAACCATCGCTGTAGTGCTCCTCGGATGTACGGCGTGTGCTTCCAAGCCACCCCTTGAGGACAATAGCGATTTTGCGCCCATAAGACCGCTCGAGCCAGCAGCTAATGCATTGCCGACAGGTTCGATATTGGGCAACAACATGCATATGTCCTTGTTTCAGGGCCAGCGGCAGTGGCGTGTTGGCGACATTATTACCATCGTGTTGAATGAGTCCACTCAGGCATCACGCAACTCTTCTCTGATTACCGAGCGCAAGGCGACGAATGACGCACTCAGCAGTAGCTGGACCAACTCGTTACTTTCTCCCAATGGGTTCTGGGGTGATGTCAGGGGTGATATCGATATTACTCAGGCCGAAATTGGCTCAGAAGGTGTCGGTACCGCCGCGCAAGCCAACGCGTTATCCGGTGTGATTACGGCGATGGTTTCCGAGGTGATGCCCAACGGTAACTTGATTGTAGAAGGGCGTAAGCAACTCTCTCTCACTGAGGGTGCTGAGTTTATTCAGATAAGAGGTGTGGTTAGGGCGCGAGACGTGCAGCCGGACAACACCGTGTCGTCTATGCGTATGGCACAGGCGCAAATTTCATACCGTGGCTCGGGTAATTTAGCCGAGTCGACCCAGCCTGGTTGGATCACCCAGCTACTCTTTAAGTATTGGCCGCTGTAATTGGAGCGTCGTGTCATGAATCACAGTACACAGATCGGTCTCTGGATTGGCTCACTTTTGCTGAGCCTGCTGGTGAACACCGCTCACGCAGACCGTGTCAAAGATCTCACCAATGTGGGTGGCGTCCGCGGTAATCAGCTGGTGGGCTACGGGCTTGTAGTGGGCCTTGCGGGCACAGGTGACGGTAAAGATCCGACCTTCACTGGTCAGAGCCTGAAAGCCATTCTTGAGAGCCTTGGTGTTACGACCAACCCCTACGATGACTACGATCTAGCTCAGTCGCGTGGCAGGCCCATTCAGGTCGATAACGTGGCGGCGGTAATGGTCACAGCAACGCTGCCGCCTTTTGCAAAACCGGGTCAGGTTGTTGATGTCAACGTTGCAGCGCTCGGTACGTCGACTAGCTTGCGAGGCGGCAATCTTGTAATGACTGAATTACGGGGTATCGACGGCCAAACCTACGCAGTGGCACAAGGCTCTCTCACGGTCACAGGGGTGATGGAGGAGCAGAACGGCACCAGCGTACAAATTGGCATCCCGACTTCGGGTCGGATTCCTGACGGCGCGACGGTTGAGCGGCAGGTTGATAACTCCTTTGACAAAAGCGATCACCTCATTTTTAACGTGAACACTAACGATTTTTCTACGACTGCTGCCATAACAGAGAAGATCAACGACGTATTTGGCGAAGGCACTGCTTTTGCAATTGATGGCGTTTCGCTTGCGGTCCGCGCTCCCGTTGGGCTGTCCGAGCGGGTGAGTTTTGTGGGCATGATCGAGAACCTCGACGTTGAACCCGGCATTCCGGCAGCGAAAGTTGTGATCAACTCGCGCACAGGCACCGTTGTGATTAACCAGCAGGTAAAGATTTCCGCCGCGGCTATTTCACATGGCACGGTCAGTGTGAGCGTGTCTACTTTAAACGAAGTCTCCCAGCCAGGACCGTTTACGGAGGGCCGGGGTGTGGAAACGCGAGACGTAGCCAACTCAACTGTGGAGGTCAACGAGTCAACTCAGACCGCCATGATTGAGGACACCGTCGACTTACGCGACATAGTTGACGCTATTCGACAGAGTGGGGCCTCCACAACGTCTCTCATTGCGGTACTCGAGGCACTCAAGAGTGCCGGAAGTCTGAAAGCGGAACTGGTGGTGATCTGATGGACTCTGTGGTCTCCAGCTACAACGACTTCCAGGGCCTCGCCAAATTGCGAGCCAAAGCGGAGAACGACCAGATGTCGGCTGCGCGCGAAGTCGGCCAGCAGTTTGAGGCATTCTTTATTCAGATGATGTTGAAGTCGATGCGTGATGCCGGTGAGGATCTCAAGAGCGGTTTGTGGGATTCCAGCTCTGGCGACAGCTACGAGCAGATGTTCGATGCCGAACTGTCGACGTCTCTAGCAAAGTCACAAGGTATTGGTATTACCGATTGGTTAGTGCAGCAGCTGGATAACCCCGGTGGATTAGCTGTTTCCCGCAAAGGCATGGGGGTGAGTGCATACCAGTCGCTTGCCTCTGTGCGCTAGAGCGAGGCCTCGATAAATGGTTGATACCCTCGCAATTGGTAGCGGGGCGATCAATGCCTATCGGCAAGCGCTGTCTACTACCAGTAACAATATTGCCAATGTGAACACACCGGGTTACTCGCGGCGTGCACTCTCGATTGGTGAGAGCTTCCCAGTACAGGAAGGTATTTTTAGTTTTGGAACGGGCGCCCAGAGCGAGGCAATTACTCGTGCTTACGACGAATTCCTGGAGCGCTCATTACGGGATGCGAAAAGTGACCTTGCGGTCAATGAACCGGTTATTCAATACGCCAATCGCGTGATCGACATTATGGCCAACGAAAGCGCCAGTCTCGCCAATGCGATGGAAGATTTTTTCAACGCTGCCGAACAGTTGAGCACCGACCCCAGATCTAACCCCCTACGGAATGACTTCTTGAGCTCCGGCGAATTGATTGCGGTGCGCTTTAACGACTTGTCGTTGCAGATAGAAAATATTGCAGAGGAGGCTGAGATCAGCTTTCGTCAGTCAGTGGACGATCTTAATGCGTTGTCTGTCCAGCTTCTCCGGATCAACAAACAGCTAAACCGTGCCTCAGACGTGGACAAGCAGCCACCGACATTGCTCGATCAGCGAGATGCCATTCTCCGCGAGATGTCTCAACTGGCAAAATTGGGTGTCACAGAACTTCCCAATGGCCAAGTGATTGTCAACTTTGGCGGCTCAGGTCGTGGCTTCGAAATCGTGACACCCACAGAGTCGAAAGCCATTGGTGTATTTGCCACCAGTGAGGCGGCTGGATCAGATCTGCGTTTGATTTTGGATCCATATGGGGCAAAGCGCCCCATGCCATCGTCACCCAGCGGCGCGATTGGCGGTGCGGTTGCTTTGAATACGGAAATTCTGAGGCCCATCAGATCGGGTCTTGATCATCTCGCGAGAACCTTCGCCGCTGAGGCGAATGACATTCATCGCCGTGGGTTGGACGCGCGAGGTGAGTTTGGTGGTGACCTCTTTAGGAGTTCTGCCGAGTTTAAAGCGACGCTTGACACGGCAAATGGCGCGATTTCTGCTTCAGCAAAAGTTGTCGACCCTTCTGTGGCGCCTACTGAAGCACTTGAGCTGATCTACAAGGAAAGTTCCAACACCTGGGACGTGCTCGATCTTATGACACGTGAGCGTTTGGGCCAAATTAGCCTAGGTGAAAAGCAGGAACTGCAGGGTATGAGCTTTTCGATGACTGGCGCGCCAGAGAACGGTGATGTGGTTATTTTTTCACCGGTGGAGCGCCCCTCGAGAACGTTTGAAATGCTCGTTAAAGATGTTGATCGTGTCGCTGTCTCGGCGGCAATGCGAACATCTCCCGGCGCCGCCAACACCTCTGGCGTAGAAGCGGCACTGAGCGTTATTGCCGAGGACCAGCGGCCACAAGGGTTTGAATTTGGTTACGCACTCTCCAGCAACGCTGACAAGGTGACGCGTGCAGATATTTCTATTGCCGCAGACGGGATGAGGCCAGCAGTGCAGATTGCGCGTGGCACCCAGGGTGCCGAGGTTGCATTTGATATTGCCGCTACGGGTGACCAGCATATTCAAGTCCTGACCCGCGAGGGAATTCTTGTAGCGGGCACCGAGACGCTGACATCATCTGCGGCAAACAATCTGATGTCGTTGGATAGCGGGTTTGGCGCGGGGGGCTATAGCACCACTTACCGAAATCAGTCGGGCACCGCGGCTTATCTCGACACTGAAATCAAATTTGGCGCGCAATCGAAAACGCAGGAAGTCACCAGGAAATCTATCGACCCTGACACGGGCATCCTCAATGACTCCACTGTTACGGTGCCCGCGTTGTTTGTATCAAAGCCTGTTTCGCCGACCGCAGTGACCGCCGACTTAATGACGGCAGGTGCCATCAATTTTAACCACTCTTATTATGATCCCAGCGATGCGAGTGCGGACAGTGATGGTTATGTTGAGGCCGAGATCGCCCTGGAGTCGCTGAGTCTCAGCAGGCTTGGCCTTAGCAGCGGTGAGCGAGTCTCTGCTGCCGCCATGGCGCAGTACTTTAATGGCCAGTTTGACCGATTATCCAATGCTAATGTTAACGCGACCGCGCAAAATACGTTGATGTCTGGTGAATTTGATCCCTCAAAGTCGCTGACCATTAATAGTGTGACTGTGAATCACGCCGCCAACGCCAAAATCAATGAGATGATTCAGGCGATCAATGCCGTGTCGGGTCAAACCGGTGTCAGGGCAGAGTGGCGGGCCGAGAGTGGGTTGGCATTAACCAACACCGCGGGTAACGAGGGAGACAACATTACGCTTGGTGTGAGCGGCAGCGATACCGTCACCGCACTGGGCCTAACGGCCGGCACCTATGCAGGTACCTACAGCATCGCCGCTGCTGGAGAAGAAAAGGTCTCCAATACGTTTGCGTCGGCAACTGAGGTGTTAAACGCTGGCTCAGCGTTTACGTTAACCGTTACCCGTGCTGGGGTCGCATCAACTGTCTCTGTTAATGCCGGAAGCGACACACCGCAAGGTATCGTAGACGCGATTAACGCGGCGTCTGGCAGCACCAGCGTGAGTGCTACCCTCGTTTCGGATAGCGGCGGCCAGAGAATCTCGTTGCACAATACATCGGGTGTGACTAGCGACTTTACTGTGAGCAGCGATATAACTGGTTACACCCAAGTTGACTCGCAGGGCAATACCGTCGTCGATACTGATCTGGGGTTTGAAGACCTGAATAACAGAAATCTAGGCTTGAATAAGCCCACAGAAATTGGGCTGACCATATCGTCAAGCGGCACTCCTGCAGACCTTGGTCGACTCGGATTTGCGACAGAAGTCATTATTGATGGCCCTGCGGCGGATGATTACGCGGTTTTTCTAACTGGTACCGGGTCAGTAGACACGGCCCTGCGAGCAGACAAAGCGTCCGGCCAAGCCGCGTCGCAATATCCCGCTGACAGTTTCGTGATTAATTTTTCTTCTGCAAGCGTCTATACGATTACTGATACCGCGACCAGTACCGTTGTGGCCACACGCAACTATACCGCCGGCGATAGTATTAGCTATCAAGGTATTCAGGTTAACTTTGATGATATTCCCTCGTCGGGGGATAGCTACACCATTGAGCCGAATGCGGACGGCGTTGGTAACAACGAGAACATGCTCGACCTTATTCAATTGAGCAAAGAACCCTTGATTTCAGGTCAAACGTTTACCGCTGCTTATCGAGATCTAGTCGCAGGTACAGGCTCACGTGCGCATTTGGCAGAGTTGAGCCGTGATGCCATGACTGTTGTTTATGATCAGGCTGAAGCCTCACGCGAAGCCGCTGTGGGTGTAAACCTAGATGAGGAAGCCGCTGATCTGATCCGTTTTCAGCAAGCCTATCAGGCTGCTGCCCAGGTCATTCAGGTGTCTCAACGAATGTTCGACACATTGATTCAATTGGGTTGATTGAGCTATGAGAATTTCGACGAATCAGTTTTATCAGGTGAACGGTGAGAAAATGAGCGCCGCTCAGAGTAAGGTCGCTGAGTTGCAGGCCAAGCTAGGCAGTGGTAAGCAGATCCTCAAGCCCAGCGAAGATCCCGGCAAAGCCAACCTGATTTCTGGTCTTGAGAGTGCAAAAAAGCGACAAGAGATTTATACCAAGAATGTTGACGCGGGCGAGACGCGGTTGACCGCCGAGAGCGCGGTACTCGAGTCTATGACCAATATTATGCAACGCATCACCCAGCTCACCGTGCAAAGCGCTAACGATACGTTGGGTCTATCTGACCGAGATGTGATTGCCACTGAAATTGATGCCTTGAGAGACGAGTTGCTAAACCTGACCAATACTCAGGATCTGACCGGCGCGTATATTTTTTCAGGCAACAAGACAAGCTCGCCAGCTTTTGTAGAGGATGCCAGTGGGGTGATTGCCTACAATGGTGACTATGGTCGGCTCGAGATAAATGTCTCTGACGTGCGCAGTATTGCGGTCAACACGCTAGGCCCTGATCTTTTTTCTGCTGCCGACTTCAAGGCATTGGATGACCTGGTCGCCGATTTGCGCAGTGGCAATGGCACTGGCGTGAGGACAAAGCTGGATAATGTAAATAGCATCAGTGACCGCCTCGTTAATTCTTACGGCGCGATGGCGGGACGTTTGGCGGCAATGGAATCACAACGCTCGGTAATAGATGAAACCACGTTGCGGATTGACGAATTGTTGATTCGTGAGGATGACCTCGATTACGCAGAGGCTGTCACGGAGCTCTCCAAACAATCGGTTGCACTACAGGCACTGCAAGCGAGCTTTGTGAAGGTCGCTGAACTGTCATTGTTTAACTACCTTCGGTAATTGAAGAGACTGGACGAGACTGATCAATGTCGACTGATAATGCAGCGTCAACTGTTCTACTCGGGATGGGCAAGGGATCGGGTATCGATATCCGTAAGTTGGCTCAAGACCTCACGGATGTTGAAAAGGCGCCGAGAGAATCGAGACTCAATGCGGACATTGAGGCAAGCGAGGCTAAGATCTCGGGTCTGGCGGTACTTAAGTACAATGTTCAGCTGATGGTTGATCAGTTCGCTTTGCTGAATGATGCGTCCGAGTTGGCGACACCGAAGGCAACCAGCGCGGATACTACCAAGTTATCGATCACCTCTACCGATGGTTCGGCGTTAAGCGGGATTTCAGATATTGGTATTACATCTTTGGCGGCTGCACAGCGCAATAAATCGAATCAGTACAGTTCAACCACACAGTCCCTAAATAGTGGCAGTGCATTTACACTGACTCTCACGCCCGGTACCGGTACCGCGACGAACGTCTCCATTGAGGCTGGGAACGATACGCCACAAGGCGTCGTCAACGCCATCAATGCGGCGAATGCTGGCGTTAACGCAACCTTGCTAGCCGAAGATTCCAGCGGCTCCAATTATCGAATCATGCTGGTTGGCGCGACGGGTGCATCCAATAGTTTTGTGGTGAGTTCTACGCTGAGTGACAGTGATTTGGGTTTTCACGACACCAGCAACGGTAATACAGCTGATAATTCGGGTACCAAATCTCTGCAGAATCCGGCCGACGCGGCGCTCACTTACAACGGAGTTTCGATTACTCGTTCCAGTAATAGTGTGAATGATGTCATTCCTGGTGTGACGCTTTCGCTCAACGGCACACACAGTGGTGGCGCCACAAGCAGCGTAAATGTTGTAAGCGATCAGGCAACCCTTAAGACCAAATTGCAGGATCTTGTTGCACTTTACAACGACGTAAAGTTCGCGATGGATGAGCTTTCCAATCCAGATTCCGAAGAAGACGAAGTGGGTGGCGCGCTGGCTAAAGATTTGGCCACTATTCGCACGGTGCGCGATACTATCTATCAGGCGATCACACAGGACTCCTCAACGCCGAGCGGTAATGTGCGCGCGCTGAGGGATATTGGCGTCTCGGTTACTAGAGACGGTGCGCTCAGCTTTACCGAATCAACTTACGACACGGTGGCGGCCTCGAATTTTGACGACATTTCGGT
>Ga0209374_1000593_pt1 | contig 39581 bp, 32 predicted proteins | sample SaaInlLV_DNA_10m_FD_184683 | JGI IMG/M metagenome (GOLD analysis project Ga0209374, IMG submission 184683) | Marine microbial communities from expanding oxygen minimum zones in the Saanich Inlet - SI075_LV_DNA_10m (SPAdes) (version 2) | ecosystem: Environmental > Aquatic > Marine > Unclassified ... | reverse complement strand
ATCACGTGCCCATTCAGTGCCCGCCGGAGCGTCAGGGCGAAGCTGCGGGTCGCCAGCCCACGACGCTGAAATGATCCAGCCGGGATGCTGCGTACGTACAGCGCGAACCAATGCTGCAGCGGTGTCGTCGGCTGAGTTGACGGCAACGATGACCTCAACAGTCCCGCCACGTCGATCGCCCGAGGTCATCTGGACCGTTGGTCGCGACCGGTCATCCGCTGGTCGACATCATCCAACACGGCTGACACGGAATTTCGGATGTCAGCCAAGCTGGCATCTTGCTTCAAGTTCAATTCGGCGAGCTGGATACGCAGCTCGTCGACCGAATGCTCAACGCGTTCGAGACGGGCTGGCCCCCGAAGGATCCACGACAGATAGGACCTGATGGACCTGACGGACATGAGGAGATGGTATCCCAGCGCCCGAATCTTGTGTGGACCGCCGATGGTAATAATCGCAGCGAGTGCGACGCCGAATCAGTTCCGTGACCGAACGAGTTGCATCCAGCGCTTGCGCACACTAGCGAACCGCGCCCGCAGACGGTCGGGCCTTGTCAGCTCGGCGGCCCGCGGTTTGCGAGGTGGAGCAAGATCGCCGAGGTGGGTGATTGCATCGTCTTCGACGCTGAGCCACATGTGGAAGTTTGCAGCGTCGGAGCCGTCGACATCGGGAAACGCATTCTGGAGGTCGCGGCGTTCTTCCCAGACGCTGCGCTCCATTCGGGTCAGCGGATGTTCGGCGGACCCACCGATTGGTTCGTTCAACCAGAGGAGGAACGCGCTGTCGTCGGCTCCGAATGCGGTGGGCAACTTGAGTTCGTCGACCGTCGCTCCGCTGCGGAGCTGGTCCAGAGCGGCCTCGCGGCAGAGGCGGCGCATCGTCGAGGTTAGTGCCATCCCGTTGGCGGTTGTAGACCACTGATGCGGGCCGGTCCGCCGTTCAAGGTGGCCGCGGGCGATGAGGGCCCGGCCGTACTCGTCGGCGAGCTCTCTGATCGTCGTGCCGAGAGCGTGCGGTACCCGGGGCCGGGAGGCTTGGTGCTTCGACAACACGTCCGGGACGACGGGGTCGTAGCCGCTGTAGTGGATGAAGCGAACTGGACGGCCATCGACCATCGGGTGCTGGTCGCCGGGGTCAAGGTCGCGTTCGTGGATGTTCCACCAGGCGATGTTCATCCCCGGATCCCGTGACACGGCGTGATCGAAAAGCGCCGGAACCCAGTCGACCCACTTCTGGTCGGTGAACAGATGCCGGTCGAGGTCGACCACGGCGTCGGTGAGTAGTCGTTCCATCCACCAGTCGAGGAACGGGAGGGCGCTGGCGCCGACCGCGATAAAACCGAGGTTGAACATGCCCGACTCCATCACTGCTTGTTCGGAGATGGCCAGACCGTCGCGAGGAACTGGCTGAAGGACGTGTGGGGTGAGGACGATGCCGGCGCTGTCGACCGCGGCGATGGCATCGTCGAAGGGGGAGTAGACGTAGATGTCCGGGTCGAGGTAGCAAACGGTGTCAGCGCTACCGAGCAGTGTGCGTAGCAGCGACGGTTTGACCGCCGTGCTGAGCTCCATCACGTCGTAGATGGTCTTCATGAGATCGAGCTCAAATGCGGTGAGGTCGAGGTCGGATAACCGCAGTATCTCGATGCCGTCGACGACGGAGCCGACGGCTTGCTCGTCGATGACCAAGATGGCGAATCGACTCGCAGGGTGATGGCGAAGGAATGACTCGCCCAACAGTTGGGCCATCTCGACGTAGTTCGACGCAACGATGGTGCCAGCAAACATGTGGTCGCAGGCTAGTGCTGGAGGTCAGTCTGTGAGCGGCCTATCTTGCTTGTCCTTCTTGGCTGCCTTCTGAGCTTTCTTCCAGTCTCGCACCCTGCCGAGCGACGCTTCGTCGGTGATGTCGGCGACCGAGCGGGGGACGTCGTCGCCGAATTTGCCGGCCGCATTGCGCCAGCCTTCGGGTGCAACACCCTGGGTCTTGCCAAGGATCGCGACGAAGATCTTCGACTTCTCGTCGCCGTAGCCAGGGAGGGCCTTCAATCGTCGGAACAACTCCTTGCCGGAATCGACGCCGGTCCACAGATTTGCTGCGTCCCCGTCGTACTGGTCGGCCACGACCGCACAGACCTGATGGATTCGCTTGCCCATCGAGCCAGGGAACCGATGAATCGCTGGCTTCTCACAGCAGATGCTGACGAAGTCGTCCTCGGGCATAGCGGCGATCTTGCCCGGGTCGAGGTGCCCGAGTCGTTCTTTCAGTGTCGACGGGCCGGCGAAGGCCCATTCCATGGGAACCTGCTGGTCAAGCAACATGCCCAGCAGCAGTGCATTGGCGTCAGTGTTGAGCAAATTGTCGGCGGCTGCGTCGCCGGTGATGTAGAGCGTTCCGGTCACCAGCGTCAGATGATGAACGGGTCGATGGCGTCGGGGTCGATGTCGTAACGCCGGATCGCGTCATCGACGACGGAGGCGTCAACGGCACCATCACGGAACAAGCCGGACAGCACTGCGACGACGACGTGGCCGGTGTCGATCTCGAAGTGGCGACGGAGGGCCTCGCGTGTGTCTGAGCGACCCATCCCGTCCGTACCGAGCGGAATGAAGGTTCGACCCGGGAGGAAACGAAGCACCTGTTCAGGCACCGACACCATGAAGTCCGAGACGGCCGTGATTGGGCCTTGCGCATCGGCGAGGATCTGAGTGATTCGAGGCACACGTTGTTCGGCCGAAGGATGCAGCCGATTGTGACGCTCGGCGGAGAGTCCCTCCTCGCGCAGCGCCTTGTACGACGTGGCCGACCAGAGTTCGGCCCCGACCCCGTAATGCTCAGCGAGCTCGTTGACCGCTTCGCGGGCAGCGCCCTGAGCGGACCCGGAGAACATGATTGTTGCCGGCTTGAAGCCCTCGCCATCGGGAGCATCAGCCCATTTGTAGAGACCCTCGACGATTGCTTCGGCAATGCCCTCGCGGTCGGGGAGCTCTGGCATCTCGTAGTTCTCGTTGTACAGGGTGATGTAATAGAAAACATCGGTCTCGTCGGGCATGCCGCCGCCGTACATCCGCTTGATGCCAGCATCGACAATGGCACCAACCTCATAGGCAAAAGCGGGGTCGTATGCCTGCACCGCGGGCACGGTCGAGGCGAGCACGAGGCTGTGGCCGTCTTGATGCTGGAGGCCTTCACCCATCAGCGTGGTGCGGCCTGCGGTGGCGCCCATCAGGAAGCCGCGAGTGCGCATGTCAGCGGCCTGCCAAATGAGGTCGCCCACACGCTGGAAGCCGAACATTGAATAGAACGTGTAGAACGGGATCATTGGCACACCACGCGTGGCGTAGCTGGTGCCCGCAGCGATGAAGCTCGACATGGCGCCAGCTTCAGTGATGCCCTCTTCGAGAATCTGGCCGTCTTTGGACTCGGCGTAGGAGAGCAACAGGTCGTGATCGACCGGTTCGTACTTCTGGCCCTGCGAGGCATAGATGCCGATCTCGCGGAACAGCGAATCCATACCGAAGGTTCGGGCTTCGTCGGGAATGATCGGAACGATCCGTTCGCCGACGTGTTCGTCACGCGTCAGGCTGCGGAGCAAGCGAGTGAAGCCCATGGTGGTGGAGACCTCTTGGCCATTGGATCCTGCCCACATCTCTTTGAAGGCGGATGGATCCGGCAGCGACATCGGCTTGCGGACACGCGTCGTTCGCTGTGGCATGAAACCGTCGAGGGCACGACGACGTTCCATCATGTACTGGTATTCGATCGAGTCGGGGCCGAGCTTGATGTACGGCGGGTTTTTGTCGTCCACCTGATCTTCCGGGATCTCATCTTGCAGATGGAGGCGGTCACGCATTTCCAGCATCTGTTTCTTGGTCATTTTCTTGATCTGGTGTGTCGAGTTGCGTCCCTCGAAACCTTCGCCCAGTGTCCATCCCTTGACGGTTTTGGCCAAGATCACCGTCGGGCGGCCAGAGCCGAGATTGTCGGACGCCGCCTTGTAGGCGGCGTAGAGCTTGCGGTAGTCGTGGCCACCGCGCGGCAGGTTGCGGATGTCGTCGTCGGTCAGGTGCGAGACCATCTGGCGCAGGCGGTCGTCAGGGCCAAAGAAGTGATCGCGTGCGTATCCACCCGGCTCGGTGGCATAACGCTGGAACTCGCCGTCGACGGTGGTGTTCATCTTGTTGAGGAGCACACCGTCTTTGTCCTGGGCGAGCAAGTCGTCCCACTTCGATCCCCAGACGACCTTGATGACGTTCCACCCCGCACCACGGAAGGTCGCCTCGAGTTCCTGAATGACCTTGCCATTGCCCCGCACCGGACCGTCGAGGCGCTGCAGGTTGCAGTTGACGACAAACACAAGGTTGTCGAGCTGCTCGCGAGAGGCCAACGAAATGGCTCCGAGCGTTTCGGGCTCGTCGCACTCGCCGTCGCCGAGGAAGGCCCAGACGCGGCTGCCGGAGGTGTCATCGATTTCGCGGTTTTGCAGGTACCGGTTGTAGCGGGCCTGGTACAGCGCCGTCAACGAGCCGAGGCCCATCGACACCGTGGGAAATTCCCAAAAGTCCGGCATCAATCGCGGGTGGGGGTACGAGCTGAGGCCGCGACCGTCCCGGCCGAGTTCGCGGCGGAAATGGTCCAGATCGTCTTCGGTCAGTCGGCCTTCGAGGAAGGCGCGTGCGTAGACACCGGGTGCGGCATGGCCCTGGAAGTACACGTGGTCGCCGGGCGTGCCATCGTCTTTGCCGCGAAAGAAGTGATTGAACCCGATTTCATACAGTGCTGCGGAGCTCGCAAACGTCGAGAGGTGGCCGCCGATGCCGTCGGCGGCCTTGTTGGCCTTGACGACCATCGCTGCAGCGTTCCATCGGATGAAGGCCCGGATGCGTCGTTCGATGTGTTCATCACCCGGGAACCACGGCTCTTCGTCGCGCGGGATTGTGTTGACGTACGGAGTCGACACGGTGGCCGGGAACGAGACCTGACTGGCCCGGGCCCGTTCCATGAGCCGCGACAGGAGATACCGCGCTCGGTTCTTGCCGTGGACATCGACGACGGCATCGAGGCTGTCGAGCCATTCCTCGGTCTCGACCGGATCGATATCGGGCAGCTGATGTACGTGGCCGTCGAAAATCATACGAGTGCCATTGTCGCAGGGTTACCGCGCGGTACGCGACGGGTGATCGAAAGTGTTCACACTGACTTGGGCAGATGGCTTGGGAGCGATCAGGTGGGGCCGAGACGGGTGGCGGCTGCGAGCCCCGGGCCTGGTGGCCGTGGGCCGAGCGGGTCGGCGAGGAGCGCCGAGATTCGATCGATATACATCTGTGTGAACACCTTGACGCCCGTGAAGTTCTGGTGCACATGGTCGACAAACCAGTCAGGTCGTGATGCGGAGAGGTCGTGCCATCGAATGTGGGCGATGTACGGATCCTGCGCAGCTCTGATTCCGATCGCAGTGTTGAACCAGCGTGAGGCATCCCACTGGGTGCGGTTGGCCACGGTGACCCAAGCAATTGGAACACCGGGACCGATCTCGTCGAGGAGCTGATCGATGATCTTGCCAGCGAACGCAACGGGGTCAGGGCACCTGCAGTTGTTGACGACACCCAAGTCGTTGGTCCCCAATTGGATGACCCAGAGCGCAGGTGCAACGCCGGCCGCCTTGAGTGACCGCACCCGTGCGACACCGGAGTCGCGACGTCCCAGGAAGTTGAACGACACGGCGATGCGCCGGGCACTGAGCCCTTCGACCCGAACATTCAGCCCCGCGTTGCGCAGCGTTGGCCTGATGTAATCGACGTTTCCGCCGGTCAGGGAATCACCAACGATCACGGCGTCGGGTTGGCCTGGCGCAGCAGCGGCTTGCCGGCCAGCGCTGAGCGGTGCGATTCCCGCCAGGAGCGCTGCAGCGACGAAGCAGGAGACGGCGACGAGTATCCGCCGTGGCCAATTCGCCATCATCAATCCGCTGCGCATCACCGGTGATCTGATGGCGCACGCCGTAGCGTTGGATCGATGCAGCGACTCGAGATATACACCGACGGTGCGTGTCAGGGAAACCCTGGACCGGGCGGTTGGGGCTGGGCGGTGGCACCAGAAGGACAACCCTGCGGGTCAGGTGGTGACCCAGACTCAACGAACCAGCGGATGGAGGTGTACGCAGTGATTGACGCACTGCGCACCTACTCCACGGTGGCCGACGAACACGGCGCCCCGCTCCCGATTGAGATCGTGTCCGACTCGACCTACGTGGTCAACTGTTTCCGCGACAAGTGGTGGGTCAAGTGGGAGCGCAACGGCTGGAAAAATGCCAAGAAGCAACCAGTTGCCAACGAAGACCTCTGGAAGCCATTGATCGAGCTCGTGAAGTCAAGCGACGTCACGTTCCGGTGGGTGAAGGGTCACAGTGGCGACCGAATGAACGATCTTGTCGACGCACTCGCCGTCGCAGCAGTTCCGCGCTGACTCCGGCAGGTGCAGGGCCTCACAACGCAGCTACGAACCTTGACTCGAGCTTGAGGGTTCTCCTCAAGCTCGGGGCGTCTGATGTCGATACTCATCACAAGATGATGGAGATGACGCCGTTCCGGCGTCTCTGAATATTACGGTTCGGTGATATGCGTACGATGAGATGGAGTCGACTGGGCACGGCGCTCGCGGTTGTCGCTGGCACCCTGGCGCTGGGTGCGCCCGGTTCGCCGACTCCATCTGTGAGCGCTGCTCCGAACGACATCATCGCCGTTGTCGTCGACGGTACGGGCTACGGACATGGTCGCGGCATGAGCCAGTGGGGCGCCTACGGCTATGCGGTGGACCACGGCTGGGACTGGAATCAGATCCTCAGCCACTACTACGGCGGAACCGATTCGAGCACCGTGCCCTCGGGGCAACGCATTCGCGTGCGGCTCACGGGCCTCGATGGGGCCGGAACCGTGGGAGTTGTGTCCTATGGCTCGCCGATCAACTGGAAGGGCGTCACTCGCGCCGCGATGTACGCGGAGGAGACGTCCACGCCTGGCGAGTTCAGGGTCTACGGATCGACCGCACGGTCGTGCCCTGGCCAGTCGACGCTGACCGTTCCGTCCGGCCTGCCGGAGATCGCGAAGGGCTCGCCGGACAGCGGCGCGGTGACCCAGATTCAGACCTTCCTCAAGCAGTACCAGTCGACGGTCATTGCCGTCGACGGCGACTTTGGCAACCAGACTCGCGGATACCTGATCGACTGGCAGGATGCCCAAAGCTTGACCGTCGACGGCATCTGGAACCCTGAGGACGCAGCTCGAGCTCGGTCGATCATCGATGCCGACTCTGGCGGGGGTTTCACCTTGCTTGGCACTGCGACCACAGGCGCCGGCAACCCGCTCAGCTTCACGATCGCCAACGGCGACACGTCCTCGATTGCGCCGAATCAGACAATCGGGCTGTGCGCGCGAGATCGGACGATCACGCACTACCGCGGCAGCATCGACGTACTGAACACGTCATCCGGGAACCGGGTCGTCAATGACGTCAAGGTCGAGGACTACCTGCGTGGCGTGCTGCCGAAGGAAATCTCCGCCTCGTGGGCGAACGCCGGGGGAGGGGCGGGTGCCAACGCTGTGCGAGCCCAGGCCGTTGCTGCCCGCTCATACGGACTGCAGCAGGCACGCAGCTACTTCTACGACGGTTCGTCGGCGCGCTACGCCACCACCTGCGATACAACCTCGTGTCAGGTTTATGGCGGTGCAGCTCGCCGGTCAACTGCGTCCGGTTCGTCCACATCAGTCGAGCATGTCCTCACCGATGCCGCTGCCGCAGCAACGGCCAATGTCGTCCGCCGCTGGCCGAGCGGGCATTCCAAGGGTGGACAAATCGTTTCGACCGAGTTCTCTGCATCGAACGGTCCACGTACGGCGGGCGGCGAATTCCCACCCGTCGATGACATCGGCGACGACACGATTTCCAACCCGAACCATCGTTGGACTCGCGTCATCGACGCTGACACCCTCGAGTCGAGATACGGCCTCGGGCAAATCACCTCAGCGGCGATGACCGAGGCAGCGCAAAGCCAATATCGGAGCTACGACGGCATCTGGTTCAACGACATCGTGCTCACTGGCACAAGGGATACCGAACGGATGCAGGCGTGGGACTTCCGCCGCAGCTTCAACCTGCCGTCGCCGGGTTTCACCGTGCGTGTCATTCGCGAGAACACGACATCGAAATCCTTCGGGATGATCGGCGACTCGGTGGGGGAGAGCATCGCTGCGGGCGGGATCTCTGAATTCAACCGACTGATCGATGGCACGTTCGCATCCGCGACGATCAGTACACGGGTGGGCCGATGCACGACACGTATGTCCTGCCCGGGAACCAGCGGTGTCGAACAGGCGGCTCTGCTGCCGACGGGTCTCGACCTGGTCGTCGTCGAACTCGGCTACAACGACATTGCCAGCACGTTTGCCTCGGACATTGATGCCATGATGAACGCGCTCACTGCTCGGGGCGTGGCACGCGTTGCCTGGGTCAACATGGCCGACATTCGAACAACTTCGCAGGGTTCGACGTATGGCCCGATGAATGCTCAACTCTCCGCTGCCGAATCCCGATGGTCCACGCTCACGGTTCTGGACTGGAACGCAGCGAGTGCCAGCGGCGAGGCTCGGGCGCGCTGGTTCGCTGACGGCGTGCATCTCACGACGACCGGTCAAGCCGAATTCGCCCTCTGGCTACGTGGCGAGATTCTTGGCGTTGCACCGAGCCACTACCTCGTCCCGCCGAAGCAGATCCGGATCCCAATCGTCGGTCAACAACTGACGACACCAGCCGGGGTGACCGTCACTGTGCCATCAACGGCATCTGCAGTCGCCATCAACGTCACCAGCGTGCGAGCGTCGCTACCAAGCGTTTTGACGGTATGGCCCTGCGAGTCGAAACGCCAGGAGACTTCGAACCTGAACATGTTGGGGGGCGATGTCATCGCGAACAACGTCATCGCCTCGATTGACTCCGCCGGTGAGATCTGCCTCTTTTCGACTGCCGGGACCGACGTCATTGTTGATGTCACCGGGTGGTTCGAGGACTCCGGCAAGGCCTCGGCGCTGGAGTCGGTGAGTCCGGAACGCATTGTGGACTCGCGCATTGGGCTCAGGTCGCCACAGCGCAGGCTTGGCCCTGCCACGCCACTGATCGTCGACGTTGTCGGTCTGACGGCATCGCGCCCAGACGGGTCGACCGCAACGGCCCCACGTGGCGTGAGCAGCATCGTGATCAATCTCACCGCGGTGAACGCAGCTGCGGCGGGATTCTTCACGGTGTGGCCCTGCGCCGTTGACCGCGAGGAAACGTCGAGCCTCAACTATCGGGCGGGTCACCCGGTTGCCAACGGCATTGTGGCCGCCGTGGACGTCAACGGTCAGGTGTGTGTCCATTCAAAAGTTGCGAGCGACGTGGTCATCGACTTGCAGGGATGGTTCGGCCCGACGAACCCGGCATTCTCAGCTACCGATCCGTACCGGATCGTCGACACGCGCATCGGACGCGGAGCGCCACAGCAGCGCGTCCAACCAAATTCGCCGCTCAATGTTCCGATCCATGGCATTTCGGTCCCGGTGAACGGCCAGAACGTCGCCGTCCCGGCGAACGCTGTGGCCGCAATCATCAACGTGGTTGCGACCGAACCGCTGGCTGCGGGGCACTTGACGGTGTGGGGCTGTGACGGTGGTCCCCCCGTCGCGTCGAACCTCAACTATGTCGCGGGAGCCACAGTTGCCAACGGGGTCATTGCCCCCATTGGTCCTGACGGCTCAATCTGTATCTACACGCACTCAGCAAGCCACATGGTCGTTGACATCGCAGGTTGGCTGGTTGATGGCTACGTCGCTGTTACGCCAGAACGATTCGTCGACACCCGCTACGCAATTGGGCCCGCTCCGACCTGAGTAACGGAGCGGCCGGACCTGATTGCGGTGTGCCCGATGGCCCAGAATTGCTGGCAGTCGACTCTGTCGGAATAGTTTCCTGTGTATGGACATTTCTGGAGCAAGTGCAATCGTCACCGGCGGAGCGTCGGGCATCGGGGCCGCGTCGGCACGCATGTTGGCCGCCCGCGGCGCCAAGGTCGTCATCGCTGACCTGAACGAAGAGGCCGGCAACGCCCTCGCCGACGAGATCGGCGGCGCTTTCGCCAAGGTCGACGTCACCAACACCGACGACATCATCGAGGCCGTTGAGATGGCCAAGTCGATGGGCCCCGTTCGGGTGCTCGTCAACTCGGCCGGCATCGGCTGGGCGCAACGCACGATTGGTCGTGATGGCACGGTCGAGTCGGCGGCGAATCTCGACGCATTCAAGAAGGTCATCGCCATCAACCTGATCGGCTCGTTCGATGCCATCCGCATCGCCGCTACGGCGATGAGCACCACTGAGCCAATGGAGCACGGCGAGCGCGGCGCGATTGTCAACATCGCCTCCGTCGCAGCGTTTGACGGCCAGATTGGGCAGGCCAGCTACTCCGCATCGAAGGGCGGTGTCGTTGGCATGACCCTGCCGATCGCGCGCGACCTGTCCGCCTCGGGCATCCGCGTCAACACGGTTGCACCGGGCCTCATCGACACGCCGATCTACGGCGAGGGCGAAGACAGCGAAGCGTTCAAAGAGAACCTGCAAAAGGGCGTCCTCTTCCCGAAGCGCCTCGGCGACCCAGAGCAGCTCGCTTCGATGGTCATCGAGTGCATCACCAACAGCTACATGAACGCGGAATCCATTCGCGTTGACGGTGGCATCCGCATGCCCCCCAAGTGACATCCGGCGCCTGCTCGCTGTCCAGCCGACTGCCTGCTCAGTTTCGTCGGGTTTGGGACCAGGTGTAACTGAGCGGTGCTGTGAGCTGATCGTTTCCGCTTTCGGGAACACCTCGATGGCTTGGAGGGTTGATTAGTCCATGAAAGCTGTGCTGAATGGAACTGTTCTTGCCGAGTCGGACAACACGGTGGTCGTCGAAGGCAACCACTATTTTCCCGCCGATTCGGTGAAGTCCGAATACCTCACCTCAACCGATCACTCGACGCACTGCCCCTGGAAGGGCGATGCGAGCTACTTCGACATCACCGTCGATGGCGCGACGCAGTCGAACGCGGCATGGTGCTACCCGGCGCCGAAGGAGAAAGCGGCCGAGATCAAAGATCACGTCGCCTTCTACAGCGTCGTCTCCGTCGCGTAGCCCGCTACCGGTGGGCCCGACTCAGGTGGTGTAGTCGGCGTTGAAGCGGACGTAGGTATCGCTGAGGTCGCAGCCCCAGACGGTGGCAGACCCTGCGCCGATGCCCAGACTCACATGAATCACCACGTGGTCGCCCGACATGTAGCTCGACAGCTCGGCCAGCGCCGCGTCGTCAAGCTGGCGCGGATAGACCTCGTCGGATCCGAACCTGATGACGACAGCGTCTTGATTGATGCGCCGATCCTCTGGCTGCTCGCTGCACTTGCCGATGGCCATGGCCACCCGTCCCCAGTTGGGGTCGCCGCCGTGCACAGCGGTCTTCACCAACGGTGAATTGACGACAGCCTTGGCAACCCGCTTCGCCTGGGCGGTATCGACGGCGCCGTCGACAACGACTTCGATCAGTGAGTTTGCTCCCTCGCCATCACGGGCAATCTGCTTGGTCAGGTCAACGGCGACATCGAACAGCGCTGTTTCGAAGGCGGCGAGGTCGACGGCTCCTGCTGCGCCCGACGCCATCACGATCGATGAATCGCTCGTCGACGTGTCGGTGTCGATGCTCACGCAATTGAACGTGCGATCGACGACTCGCCTGAAGATCGCATCGAGATCAGCGGAGTTGATTGCGGCGTCGGTGAAGAGCATCGAGATGTGTGTTGCCATGTCGGGTTCGATCATGCCGACGCCCTTTGCCATCCCGATGATGCGTGCCTCGCCACTCGTCGATGGAATGGAGGCCGTTGCCAGCTTGGGGACCGTGTCCGTGGTCATCATGGCGCGCGCTGGGCCGTCGGCATCGGTACCGGGCAGCGGCTGCGGGATCGAGCCGAGGCCTGCGGTGACTCGATCGATCGGATAGCGACGGCCGATCACGCCGGTCGACGTCAAGACGACGTCGGTGGGATCGCAGCCGACCCGCTCAGCAACGATGTGAGTGACGGTGCCGGCATCGTCGATCCCCGGTTGGCCTGTTGCCACGTTGGCATTCTTCGAGATCACCACGACGGCTTGGGCCATGCCGTTGGCGACGTGGCGGCGGCTGAGCGTGACGCTGGGTCCGGCGAATCGGCTCTGCGTGAAGACTGCGGCGGTCGGCACGACAGCATCACAGGCAATCACGACGAAGTCGTCGGTCTCATCCTTGATACCCAGGTTCGTGACGTACGAACGGAACCCCGCGGGAAGATCGGTCATGGCGCCGAGGCTACGAGTTGGAGTGCGATGGTCAGCGGATGATTTGCCGCGTCAGCCAGCGTTGTCGACGGCTTCTGCTTCGCTGGCCGCCAGACCGTTGGCGATCGACGTGAAGATCGACGCCATGGCCGCAACTTGATCTGCGTCGAGGTGATCGAACACCCGTCGACGAACACTGTCCACATGGTGGGGAGCGGTCCGCTCGAGCAGTTTGCGCCCGGTGGCAGTCAGTGACCCCATCATCACGCGACGGTCAGCGGGCGAGCTCTGGCGCGAGACGTATCCGTCAGCGACCAGCCGATCAAGGCGTCGAGTGAGACCGCTCGGCGAGAGTTGGAGAATGTCGGCAAGATCACACATCCGCATTGACTGCTCTTCGGCCTCGGAGAGGTATACGAGGACCTGGTAGTCGCCGAGAGTGAGGCCCTGGCTGGCGAGGTCTCGCTCGATCGCATTGATCAGATCGCCCTGCACCTCGATGTAGGCCCGCCAGGCATCCATCTCACGTGAGGTCAACCAGTTACCCACAGACGTTGTACTCACAACTTCCAGGATATCGGAAGGCCGGCACGGGACACGACGGCGTGGTCCCGAGTGACGTCGATGCTCAGGCAATCCGTTCAGCAACGGCTTGGGCGCACCGCCGACCGGAATACAGTGCCCCTTGCGTCGATGCGGTATCGCGATGGTCACCGCAGACGAAGCGGCCGTCGGTCATCGCAACCGCTTGCTTGGGTGAGAACGGAGGCTGTTGCCCAGGCTGGCCATGGGCGATCCGGTACGTGTCGATGTGGTCCCAGGTGTCGACCTGTGCGCCCCACCAAGATCGGAGCTGCCGACGAGCCACCGTCGCCAGGTCGCCATCAGCATGGCCGGGCATGGCTGCAGCGATGAGGTGGCGTCCCGCTGGTGCGTAGCTTGGCGCAACGTTGCTCATCACGGCCACGTTGAGGACTGGGCCGGCACCCGTGCCATCGAGAATGACGAGCTTGGTATCGGTCGGCGCCGCGTCAGCGGCGAAGTAGACACATCCGACTGCCTTCGATGCGACGGTGGGCAGACCGAGCAGTGCTGATGCGGCAGGACCCTCGGTCGCGACCACAACGGCGTCATGCTCGACGTGGACCCCACCGTCGATGGTGACCGAGTTGGCAGTGGCCGAGGCCACCGGCGTTTCGAGCCGAATGGTTTCGGCAGGCAGGCGAGCAGCAAGCTGGTCCGGGATTGCCTGCATGCCAGCGGCGGGGACAACCGAGTCGCCGTCAGCAAGCATCCGGAAGATGATGTCGAACATGCGCCGACTGTCGCCAAGATCAGGGTCGAGCTGAATGCCGCCGACCAGTGGCGTGAAGAATCGCTCAATGATGCGGTCGGAGAAGCCGAACTTGGACAACGCATCGTGTGTGGTGATGTCGTCGTTCTGCAGCAGCTTCGACGGGTGCACGCTTCGAACGCTGTGACGCAACTGAGCAATGCGCGCCTTGTCGAGCAGCGACCCAATGGGCGCGGTCGCGGTCGCGAAGGTCGAGCGGGGCATCCGGAACGGATCAGCAACGACTGACCCTTTGCCATTCCGCCAAACCAGGGCGCCGGGATCGAAAGCCTGGAGGTCAAGAGCCTCCATGTCGAGCTGTCGATGCATCTCGGGATACGCGGTCAACGCCACCTGGAATCCGCGATCCAAAGTGAAGCCATCGACGATGTCACTGCGAACTCTGCCCCCGACGCCGTCACTCGCCTCGTAGACGGTCACGTCCACTCCGGCGGCATGCAATTCGTTGGCACAGGCGAGGCCGGCCAGTCCGGCGCCGATGATGGCGACAGTCACCGGCCCAGGACCGCGCGCAGAGCTGTTTCGAGGTCGGGGTGCTCAAATGTGAAGCCGGCGTCATCCTGTAAGACCTGCGGGAACACCTTCTGGCCAGTGAAAAGCAGGTTCTCCGCCAGTTCGCTTCCGAGCAGCAACTTCGGCCCGAACTTCGGCGTCGGCAGGAACGTCGGACGCTTGAGCACGCTGCCCAGCGTGTTGGCAAAGTCTGCCTGCGTCGTCGGCTGCGGTGCGGTCAGGTTGACGGGGCCCGCGATGTCGCCGGTGAGGAGATGGGTGATTGCCCGCACCTCGTCGTCGATGGAGATCCAACTCCACCATTGCTCACCCGAGCCGATCGTGCCGCCTGCGCCGAGCTTGAACAGCGGCAGCTGCTTCTTCAGCGCGCCGCCCTTGGCCGAGAGCACGATGCCAGTCCGCAGGAACACCACGCGGACTCCGGCCGCGGTTGCAGGCTCGGTGCACTGTTCCCACTCGACGGTGAGGTCGGCGAGGAAGCCTGTACCCGGCGTCGAAGTCTCGTCAAGGTCTTCGTCGCCTCGCGCGCCATAGACGCCGACCGCCGAGCCCGAGAGCAGCACCTTTGGGCCGTTGCTGCATGCGGCAATGGCATTGGCGAGCAATGCTGTTCCTTTGGTTCGACTTTCGACGAGGACTCGCTTGTAGTCGTCCGACCAGCGTTTGTCGCCGATTCCAGCACCTGCAAGGTGCACCACAGCATCGATCCCCTCCAACTGGGCGGCGAGGTCTGCGACGGCAGCTTCTTGGTCAGCAGTGCCGTTCGGTGACCAACTGATCTCGTCGTCGCCGGCCTCGCGGCGGACGACTCGGACAGGGGTGTGGCCGACGGATTCGAGATGGGTGATCAGAGCAGTTCCGACAAGGCCTGAGGATCCGGTAATTGCAACGCGCATACCAAGGACAGTACGACCCGTTCACGCTGGAGACCACTCGCGAGTCCGAATCCCGGGTGTTCTCGAGTCAAAGCCCAATCAGCAAGACGCGGAATGCCGCGACGAACTCGAGACGGCTCAGGCTTCAGAGATGATTTGATCGAGCAACGCGCCGTTGACGGCGCCGGCAACCGATTCGATCGAGCCGTCGGTCTTCACGATCGCCATGGCGGGTTGGAACGCCACGTCGAATCGGTTGTAGATGACGCCAGGGTCATCGCTGATCTGCGGAAAAGTCAGACCGTGCTTGTCGATGAACCCCTGGAATGAGTCATCGTCGCCAGTCCATGCGACTCCGATGAAGTTGACGGAGTCACCGAACTTTGCTGCTGCCTCCTCGACCGAGGGGGCTTCACGATTGCAGGTGCTTCAAGTGGGAGCCCAGAACCAGAAGACCGTTGGCTTGCCGGCCAGGGTGGTGGCATCGAGTTCGCCACCGCCAACGAGTGGAGCGCTGAACTGCAGCGCGGCGGGGGCGGCGGCCGCATCGCTGTCGGATATCGCATCGTCGCCGGCTGCTGCATCACCAGTTGCCTCTGCAGCCGGAACCTCTGCAGCTGGCACCTCGGTTGCTGGCTCGGCCGCGATCTCCGTCGCCGAGTCGGTCGCGGACCCACCGCTACACGCCGTCAACAGCAGGCTGCCCGCAGCGATGGCGCCAAGCACCCGTGTCGACTTCATGCCGCCACACTAACGCTGGCGCCAGTGGGTGACGGCCCGTGCCTCCTGGGTTTCGCGGACGTTTCGCGGTCATCACGATCACCGTCACCGTCACCATCACCGTCACCATCACCATCGCCGTCACCATGGCGACCAGTATCCCGATCAGCGTGCTCCAGCGAGCGGGATGCGCGCTCGCACCCGCAGATCCGGCCCGTAGCCTTTCTGACGATGAAGACGCGGACCCTGTTGCTGCTTTCGGTCGGGACAGCACTGATGATCTTGCTCGCCGGTGGTGCGCTGCTGTTCCAGTTGTCCAACCAGGAGTCGACGAGCGCCTCGCTCGCGTTCGGGCAGGTCACAACTGTTGGCGACGTCGACGTGACCGTCAATGGATCAGACGTCGTCGCCGACACGCTCGTCGTTTCGGTGGCAATCTCCGGAGTGGACGACATCGACGGTATCGAGAGCTTCCGTCTCGTCACGGGCGACCGACGGCTGGACCCAATTGCTGCACCGGCAGCAGGTCGTTGTGCCGAGATCACCGTTGCCGTGCAAGAGTGCGCCATCGAGTTCGACATCAGTGCCAGTCAGGGCACGAGCCGAGTCCTGGTCTTGCGTCGTGGTGAAGATCAAGCGACCTGGCGGCTCGGCTGACCGGTTTGGCGACGACCGCAGAACCCGCCGCGCAGCCCCTCGCACAACCCCTGTCGACCGCCATTCCCGCGTGCCTGGTGGCCGGACCACTGGTTACCGGCGGGTACCGCGGGACGGGTGGCCAGGATGGCGCTACCGTGCTGGACGATGAGTGATCAGTTTGACGTCATAGTGATCGGTGGGGGCCCAGGTGGGTACTCCGCAGCCCTGTACGGAGCATCGGCCGGGCTCAACGTGGCCCTGGTTGAAATGGATGCACTGGGTGGCACCTGCCTCAACCGTGGCTGCATTCCGGCCAAGGCGTTCCTTGAGACCGCCGCGGTGAAACGACACGTCGACCATGCGGCAGAATTCGGTATCAATTCCGGCGGCCCGGCGACGGTCGACTTCGCACGGACCCAGGCGCGCAAACAGGGCATCGTCGATGGTCTCGTTGGCGGCATCGCTGCGATGTGCAAGGGACGCAACGTTGAAGTGTTCAACGGAACCGGCTCGCTCGGTCCAGGTCGCACCGTCGGCGTTGCGATGAACGACGGTTCGAAGGCGATCATCACGGGGACCAACGTGATCCTCGCCACCGGCTCGGTACCACGCACCATTCCCGGCTTCGACCGTGGTGGCCCCATCATGACGAGCGACGAGGTGCTTGACCTCGACTACGTTCCGTCGCGCGTCGCGGTCATCGGTGGCGGTGCCATCGGCTGCGAGTTCGCTTCCACGTTCGCCGATCTCGGTGCCGAAGTCACCATTCTCGAGGGCGCGCCGAAAATCCTGCCGGGCCTCGACAAGGACGTCGCGAAGGTCGTCGAGCGCTCGTTCAAGAAGAAGAAGATCGCTCTGAAGACCGGGATCATGGTCAATGGACATGAGCCGAACGACTCCGGTGGCACGAAAGTCAACTTCGGTGACGGCGAGAGCGTCGAGGTCGATGCTGTGGTCGTATCCGTGGGCCGCCGACCGCTGGCCGATCATCTCGGTCTCGAGGGCACTGCCGTTGTCGTTGACGAGCGTGGCTTTGTGCAGGTCAACGAGTTCTGTGAGACCGGCGAGCCTGGCGTCTACGCCGTCGGCGACTTGATCAACACCCCGCAACTTGCGCACGTCGGCTACGCCGAGGCGATTCTCACCATCAAGCACCTGCTCGGCGAGTCACCGATGCCAGTGATGTACGACAAGGTGCCATGGGCCATTTACTGCCACCCCGAAGTTGCCTGGGCCGGACCGGGCGAACAGCAGGCGAAGGACGCCGGCCACGACGTCGTCGTCGGCAAGCATCCGTTCAAGTTCAACAGCCGCGCTCAGATCGTTGGCGAGACCGAAGGCCTCGTGAAGGTCATCGCCAAGAAGAATGCTGATGGCACCGCTGGCCAGATTCTCGGCGTTCATATGGTCGGCCCCTGGGTCACCGAGCAACTGTCCGGCGGCTACCTGGCCGTCAACTGGGAAGCCACCGTCGACGACGTCGCGGAATTCCTGCAGCCTCATCCGAGTTTGAGTGAGTTGTTCGGCGAAACCGTGCTCTCTCTCACCGGTCGCAATTTCAACGGCTGATCACGCCGGCCCAACTCCTCAGCACGACACCAGTTACGACTTCAGTAAGGACACCCCATGGCAGACGTCATTCTTCCTCAGCTCGGCGAGACCGTCACCGAAGGCACGATCACACAGTGGTTCAAGAGCGTCGGTGACACCGTCGCCGAAGATGAGCCGTTGTTTGAGGTGTCGACTGACAAAGTCGACACCGAGGTGCCGTCGCCAGTATCGGGCACGCTGACCGAGATCCGCGTCGAAGAAGGCGACACTGTCGATGTCGGCACCGTGATTGCCGTGGTCGGAGATGCTGACGGAGCCGCACCGGCAGCTCCTGCTGCAGAACCCGCCGCTGCAGCCGCTCCGGCTCCCGCTCCCGCTCCCGCTGCGGCTCCGGTCGCAGCCCCGCCTCCTGCTCCTGCTCCTGCTCCTGCTGCAGCGCCCGCTCCGGCCGCAGCGCCCGCTCCGGCGCCCGCTCCGGTCGCAGAGTCGACCACCGCTCAGGCGGGCGACAATCGCCTGCTCTCGCCGGTCGTCCGCCGACTCGTCAACGAGAACGGCCTCAACCCCGACTCGATTGCCGGAACGGGTCCCGGAGGTCGCATCACTCGCGATGACGTGCTCGATCACATCGACGCCAAGAGCACCGGGACCGCTGCGGCAGCACCGGCTCCGGCAACGCCCCCGCCTTCCGCGCCCGCTGCAGCAGCGCCACCTCCCGCCGCGCCGGCTGCCGCTGCACCCGCTCCTGCCGCACCCGCAGTCGCAGCTGGCGAACGCGACGGCTCGGTCCGTCTGTCCAAGATCCGCCAGCTCACCGGTGCTCACATGGTGATGAGCAAGGCCGTCAGCCCGCACGCCTTCAGCGTGGTCGAGGTGGACTTCGCCAATGTCGACGTCGTCCGTAACAAGGTCAAAGCCGACTGGAAGGCCCAGCACGGCTTCAGCCTCACCTACCTGCCGTTCATCTCGCGTGCGGTCATCGACGGTCTGCGTGAGTTCCCGCATCTCAACGCGAGCGTGGGCGACACCGATCTCGTCGTGCACAACTTCATCGATCTCGGCATTGCCGTCGACCTCGACTATGAAGGCTTGCTCGCGCCGGTCATCCGTGACGCTGAGAGCAAGCGCCTCGGTGCCATCGCGAGCGAGATCTCCGACCTTGCAAACCGTGCTCGCGATCGCAAGCTCAGCCCCGACGAGATCTCCGGTGGCACCTTCACGCTGTCGAACAACGGCTCGGCCGGCTCGGTGCTCACGATGCCGATCATCAACCAGCCTCAGGTCGGCATCATCTCGACCGACGCGATCGTCCGCAAGCCGGTCGTCACGAAGGGGCCGGACGGCGGCGAAGCGATCGCCATCCACCCGGTCGGCAACCTCGCCATGAGCTGGGACCACCGTGCCTTTGACGGCGCATACGCCGCTGGATTCCTCAAGCGGGTGAAGGAAATTCTCGAGACCAAGGACTGGTCAACCGAGCTGTGATCGTGCGCCATGGCTGATCCGCTGCGCGTCCGCTGGTTGGGCACGGTGCCCTACCGCGAGGCGCTGGCCGTCCAAACCTCACTGTTTGAGCACGGCACGGGGCAGCACCTGTTGCTGCTCGAACATCCGCACGTGTTCACCTACGGCCGCACCGCTGATCTTGCGACCAACCTGAAGTGTGAGCCTGCGACGGTCGGCGCTGAACTCGTCGCGGCCAAGCGCGGTGGCGACATCACGTATCACGGCCCCGGTCAGCTCGTCGGGTATCCGATTCTGAACATCGACAACAAGCTCGGGGCTACCGGCCACGTCTGTGGCGTCGAAGGCTTGATCATCGACGTGCTCACCGAACTCGGTGTGCCGAACGCTGGGCGACTCGAGGGGTATGCCGGAGTCTGGCTCGATGCCGGCACCGAACGGGAACGCAAGATCTGTGCAATCGGGGTGCGACTCAAGAAGGGGCGCACGATGCACGGTTTTGCGCTCAACGTGGCGACGGACCTGGCGTTCATGCGCGAACACATCGTGCCATGCGGCATTGGGGACAAGCCGGTCACGTCGCTCGCCGAAGAAGGCATCGACGTCACGATGGAACAGGTTGTCGCCGTTGTCGCCCGCTGTGCAGCAGACCGGTGGGCTGCCGGCGTGGCAGAACGACAGGACGTGGCATGGCGACACGCTGCCGACGGGCGCGACCTCACCGCGTTCTCACGCGGTGAGGGCCCTGGCGAGCAAGTCAAACTTGTGTCCAACCGTGCCGCAGTTCGCCTCGAAGATGCCGGCGTCGACGTGGCAGCCGGCTTGTCGATCGAGACACGCAAGCCCGACTGGTTGCGGCCAAAGGTCGAACTCGGCGCCGAGGTCATGGAGCTGAAGAAGACGATTCGCTCGCTGGACCTCGTCACCGTGTGTGAGGACGCCGGCTGTCCGAACCTCTCCGACTGCTGGTCGGACGGTACGGCGACGTTCATGGTGCTGGGGGAGCGGTGCACCCGGGCGTGTGGCTTCTGCCTGGTCGACACCCGCAAGCCGATGCTGCCCGCCAGCGACGAGCCGGAGCGTGTGGCCGAAGCAATCGATCGGATGCAGCTCGATCATGCCGTGCTGACGATGGTCGCTCGCGACGACCTCGCCGATGGCGGCATGGCGCACGTCGCGGCCTGCGTCGAAGCGATCCGGCTTCGACGCCCGACGGCCAACATCGAGACCCTGATTTCGGACGCCAAGGGCGACGAGGCGTCTCTTGATCTGTTGTTTGCGGCACGTCCTGACGTGATGAACCACAATGTTGAAACGGTCGCACGCCTCCAACGAGCGGTCCGCCCGTCAGCGGGTTACGCCCGGTCGCTTGGCGTGCTTGCCCGAGCCAAGAAGGCAGGCCTCGTCACGAAGACCGGCTTCATGGCGGGGCTCGGTGAGACCGACGACGAGATCGTCGGCCTGCTTGCTGACCTCGCCGACCTGGGCGTCGACATCGTCACCATCGGCCAGTACCTGCGCCCGACATCGAATCATCTCCCGATTGCCCGCTACGCCGAACCCGCCGAGTTCACGCGGTGGAAGCAGATCGGCGAGTCCTTTGGTATCGGCCACGTCGAAGCCAGCCCGCTCACCCGCAGCAGCTATCACGCCAAGTCGGCTGCAGATGCAGTCACCCAGCCAGTCGCGGTGTCGTTGACGCGAGGGTAAACGGGGGGAGACCTCGCGCCGTCAGCCAGCAAGATCCGTCGGCGTTCGCCAGTGAGTTGCGTGTCAGGGTGTCACGAAGTCAGCGACGACGGCGCAGTGATCGCTGGGCCACACGCTGACACCGTCGACCTCGAGGGGCTTGGTCGCCACATTCCAGACGCGAGTCGGATTCCCGACCGGCTTTGGCCGCGGCCACGACGTGAGGAGGTAGTCGAGACGACGGTTCGGCCAAGCGCTGTCGGTCGAGTACGGGTTCTCGGCACGCCATGTGTGACCCGGTCCATTGCCGACCTGCTCCCACACATCGGTGAACACGATGCCGTCGACACCCGGGCTGCGGCCGGTGAGCAGCCGCACCTCGTCGCTGTCGGGCACGGCATTGAGGTCTGCGCCGACAATCACCGGCAGATCCGATGTCGGGTCGCCTCGCCACTCGATGCCGAGTTCCAGCAGATGACGGATCTGGCCCTGGCGTGAGGCCGAGGCGTCGAATCGGTGATCGAGATGCGTTGAGGCGATGGGCCACGGGCCCCACGGCGTCGCCACCTCCGCCGCTACGACTCGGCGATGGCCGGGTTCGCCAGCTGCGTTCGGCAAAGGGAGCGAGGCGATCCGTTCGACCGGCCAGCGGGCAAGGATCGCATTCCCGAACGATTCACCATTCCACACGACCGGATCGGTCCGCACGGCGTGCAGACCGAGCGCCGCTGCGAGTTCATCTGCAACGTCGCGGTCGCCGTTGCTCCACACCTCCTGGAGGCAGACGATGTCCGGATCAACGGATCGGATCGTCTCGATGATGGCGGCGAGGCGTTGCTCGAATGGTCCGAACCGCCACCAAAGATTCCATGTCATCACGCGCACGGTCACGCGCTCATCCTGGCAGACCTCTGTCGGTTTTCATCCCACATCAGTGCGAGAGAGCGAAATGGGTTGGCGGTACTCTCGGATTGGTGAGCGCAGCATGGTCGGTCGAACAGGTCGCGTCGGTCGCCCCGTCAGCATCGGCAATGTCAGCTGCTCAGTCGCTTGCCACGCCGACCCGCTGGAGCCAGCTCGGTGCCGACCGCACCGGGGTGTGGGGATCATTTCAGGGCAGCGGTGCGGAGCCGTACGACACGATGGTCGATCATGCACGCCTCGGTTTCGCATGCTCGTGCCCGAGTCGTCAGACGCCGTGTAAGCACGCGTTGGCGCTGCTTCTGCTGTGGGTCCGCGGGCAGATTGCCGACACAGTCGCGCCGTCGCATATCGAAGCGTGGATGCAACGCCGAGGGGCCGCATCGTCCCGAGCCGCGGCCGCGGCAGACAACGAAGCCGGCGAGCTGTCTGGCGGTGGGAATGCGACGGGAAAGCCTGACGCCACGGATGGATCGGGCGCAACCCTCGACGGTGCGGTGATCGGTGACGAGCAGCCGGCGCCACCGACGCCACCACCCGACCCCGATCGCAACACAGCGCGTGACGATCGGGTCGCACGGATGCACGCCGGGCTGGCCGAACTCGACCGATGGCTCGACGACCGGATCAGGACCGGACTCGCTGACCCGTCGCTCGCTCGATACGCCACATGGGACCAACTCGCAGCACGGCTGGTCGATGCGCAGGCCGGCAGTCTGGCCAACCGGGTCCGGAGACTTGCCGGGCTCGTGGGTGCCTCGCCTGACTGGCACGACGACGTGCTCGCTGAGCTCGGGATGCTGCACCTGCTCGCGCAGGCCGGGCGTCGGATCGGAGCGCTGCCCGACTCACTCGCCGACGCGGTGGCGACAACCGTCGGGTGGCAAGTGCGCCAGGCCGACGTCATTGCAGGTGTCCCCGACACCGACGAGTGGCTGATTGCTGGGCGCAGCGATGTGCGCGAAGACCGCATCGAGGTGCGACGGCACTGGCTGCGGGGCGTGAACTCTGGACGATGGGCCTTGGCATTGTCGTTTGCTGCGTACCAGCAGAGCCTCGACACGTCGTTGCCCGTGGGGTCGTCGTTGCGTGCGGACCTGCATCGGTATCCCGGGCCAGCGCTACGCGCACTGGTTGGCACGAGATACCACGATCCAGTTGATCACCCGAGCGTCGCAGCGCAGTTTGCTGCATCGGCCTGCTCAATCGCTGACGGGTGCGCCGAAGTCGGTGTCATGGTGGCGGCTGAGCCGTGGCTTGATCGAGTCCCGGTGACGGTGCACGCTCGCCTCGCTCGGGCTGGACAGGCATGGGCGTTGGCGGATTCCACTGGAAGCATGCCGATCCTCGATCTCGGCACGCGGGCGTTTGACGCCGGGGTGGCGATGCTGCTCGCGGTGTCCGGGGGCAAGCCGGTCGATCTCACCGTCGAGTGGACGCCGCATGGTGTGGTCCCGCTGTCGATCCACCTGCCCGACCGAACCGTTGACATTGGGCCTCGCGCCAACACGTCGTTCGTGAGCGCGGCATGACAACCGAGTCGATGCAGGAACATTGGCAGCAACTCGTGACCGTTGCACTGCTGGGCACCGACCGCAGGGATCCGCCGAATCCGCCGGGCCCCTTGGCCGACCTCGTGGCTGACACCGCCCGGTCGTCACCCTCAGAGCGAATGCTCGCCCAGGTTGCAGCGTGCACTGCCGTTCGGCGTGCCGGGGTAGTGCCGGGGCCGGTCCTCGACGAAATTGTCGTGCCGGACACCGACGCTCGACCGATGTGCGTTCCCGCAGCGGTCGAGCGCTGGCATCACATCACAGCGTCGTGGCCGGTGCTCGAAGACGAGTGGATGCTCACGCTCATCGGCAATGGCTGGCGAATCGCGCCGGAGCTACTCCCCGCGATGTTGCTGCGTCATCGCAGCGACCCGGTCCGACGAACACGTGTGATGGTCGGAGCCGGTGACGCCGGTCGCTGGCTCGTCGGACATCTGGCCGACCTCGAACCCCGACACTCAGCGGTGTCGGTCACCCCCGAGGCGCTGAGTGAGTTGCCCGAACTGCCGATCGCGCCCGAATTGGCAGAGATGCTTGACTGGCCAGGAGCAGAAGCCGGAGCGGTGCTCGCGCAGTCGATCGAGGCCGGATCACTCGGTCAGAGTCACAAGCCAATGCTGGTCAACCTCATCGCACGAGTTCGCCAGGACGCGTTGCGCGACCTTGCTGACGCGCTCAACAGCGTCGACCCGATGGCGACTGGCCACGGGCTGGCCACCGTGCTCGTTGATCTCGCCACCACTCGTCACCGCATGCTCGAGGAGTTGATGCGCTGAGTTTGGCGACGCGATCAGTCGGCGAGTTCGTCGTCGAGTTGCTCGATCAGCGCTTTTGGAGCGATTGATCGGAAGCTCTCTTCGATGAATCGGTGCAGCATGTCGGTGGCGCCGTCGTCAAGACCAGGGATCGGGATGTTGGTCCAGCCATCTTCGCCCATCCCGTACGACATCGCGGAGGCGCCGGGCAGGGTCATTGCCTCGTCGAGAGACTCGATCAGTCGCACACCGATGCTCGGCGCGTCCTGATTGCCGTAGAAGGCAAAAATCTGCTTACGAACTTTTGTGACGCGGCTCTCGTCCCAGGGCGTGTCGAACCATGCCTCGGGCAAGGAGAGCGCAAAGCTCTCAAGTTCGTCCTGGAGCTTCTTCGCTCCACGCATGCTCACGGCCGCCATGACTTCATTGTCGCAGCGGATTTCGGAAATCGGAGAAGAGTCTGGCCACATTTCTGACGGGCGTCCGTCGCCCGCCATCTGAGTAACGTCAACGCCGATGACCATCGCCAACGTCCCGCCGGCTGCCGACATCCTGCGGCCGCACGCTGAGCAGCAGTTCGCGCACGAACTGGCGGCGCTTGCCGCCGTCGATGACCGGGCCCGCCCGCCCGGGTGGAACCTGTCGCCGTGGGCAGTGGTGACCTACCTCCTCGGCGGAACACTCGGCGACGGCTCGATCATCTCACCCAAGTACGTCGGCCAGCAGCGCCTGATTGAAATCGCCGTTGCGACGCTCGCCACTGACCGTGCGCTGCTGCTGCTCGGTGTACCGGGCACGGCCAAAACCTGGGTGAGCGAGCATCTCGCAGCGGCGATCAGCGGCGATTCGACGCTGCTCGTCCAAGGCACCGCAGGCACCACAGAAGAAACGTTGCGGTATGGCTGGAACTATGCCCGGCTGCTCGCCGAGGGACCGTCGAAGGAAGCGCTCGTCCCGGGACCCGTGTATCGCGGGATGGACCGTGGAGCGATCGTGCGTGTCGAGGAACTCACTCGGATGCCACCCGAAGTGCAAGACGCGCTGGTCACCGTGCTGTCCGAGAAAGTGCTGCCCATCCCGGAACTCGACAGCGAGATCGCCGCGGTCAGCGGATTCAACCTGATCGCCACGGCCAACGACCGCGATCGTGGGGTCAACGACATCTCGAGCGCACTCCGCCGAAGGTTCAACACCGTCGTCCTGCCTCTGCCCGCAACGGCGGAGGAAGAGATCTCGATCGTCAGCCGACGCGTGGCCGAACTCGGTGTCGCACTCGCGTTGCCCGAGGTTCCGGCAGCGGCCGATGAGATCCGGCGTGTCGTCACGGTGTTCCGCGAACTGCGGTCGGGTGTGACCGACGATCAGCGCACCAGCCTGAAGATGCCGACCGGCACCTTGTCGACGGCCGAAGCGATTTCGGTGGTGACCAATGGTCTGGCGCTGGCCGCGCACTTCGGTGACGGGTCGTTGCAGGCCGGCGACGTGGCCGGTGGGATCGTCGGTGCGGTGGTCAGCGACCCGGTGCACGACCAGGTGGTGTGGCGGGAGTATCTCGAAGGCGTGGTCGCCGAACGGCCGGAGTGGGCCGACTTCTACGAGGCATGCCGCCAACTCGACACGTGACCGACACCGCGACGAGAACTGACACCGCGACGACAAAGGTGCATTTGCTGGGGATCCGGCATCACGGCCCCGGATCTGCTCGCTCAGTGGTCGCAGCGTTGAACGCGATCCGACCGTCGATCGTCCTGGTCGAAGCACCCGCGGACGTCCAGTCGGCATTGCGCTGGGTCGGCGACCCCGGCCTCGTGCCACCGGTGGCACTGCTCGGCTATGTCGTTGCCGAGCCAGCCCGAGCGCTCTTCGCTCCGTTCGCTGCGTTCAGTCCGGAGTGGCAGGCCATCGCCTGGGCGAACACGAACGAGATCGAGGTGCGTGCCATCGACCTCCCGATGGCAAACACGTTTGCAGGCGCCGCCGGGGGCGATGACGCCGCGGCTGAATTGGTGGCCGACGCCGCCCCGCCCGACCCGCTACGGGCACTGGCACTTGCCGCTGGGGATACTGACCCTGAACGCTGGTGGGAGGACGTGATTGAGCATCGCGGTGACGGTGCACCAGCATTCGAATCGGTTGCTGAGGCAATGACCGCAGCGCGCGACGGCACGGTCACCTCGATGGGCGAAGAGCGACGTGAGGCCCACATGCGGCGCGCCATTCGCGCTGCAATCAAAGACGGGCACGAATCGATTGCGGTGGTTTGCGGGGCCTGGCACGTGCCCGCGCTCGACGTCGCTGCGCACGCGGTGAAGACCGACACGGCCACCCTGCGCGGGTTGCCGAAGGTCAAGGTCGCGGCGGCTTGGGTGCCGTGGACGCACCGTCGGCTCACGCAAGCGTCGGGCTACGGCGCCGGCGTGGTCAGCCCGGGTTGGTACCGGCACGTGTTCAATCACCCCGGACCAGACGGTGTGGCCCGATTCTTCGTTGATGCAGCTCGCGTGCTGCGCGACCGTGGTCTGTCTGCATCGCCCGACCATCTGATCGGTGCGACCCGGCTGGCGGACTCACTCGCCGCGATGCGCGGTCGGCCGCGCCCAGGCCTGGCCGAGGTGCTCGACGCCGCCGACTCGGTGATGGGCGGCCTCGACCTGGTCCGCAACGAACTTGTCGTCGGTGATGCGCTCGGCTCCGTTCCCGAACATGCGCCTCAGGTGCCGCTTGCACGTGATCTCGCCAAGGCGCAGAAGACGGCGCGCCTCAAGCCCGATGCCGCGGTGAAGACCGTCGAGGTGGATTTGCGGACGCCGACCGGGTTGCGTAAGTCGCACCTGCTCCATCGGCTGCTTGCGCTCGGCGTGCCCTGGGGAGTCCCAGAGGAAGGGCGTGGATCGTCAGGCACGTTTCGCGAGACCTGGCGCGTGGCGTGGGAACCCGAGCTGTCGATCAGACTCGTCGAGCGATCGGGCTACGGAACCACCGTGGCATCGGCGGCATCGGCGCGGCTCATCGAACGCGGGCGTGAAGCAAGCGATCTCACCGGGTTGATCAGTGTGCTCGAGGCCGCGCTGTTCGCTGATCTGTCTGATGCCGTGCAGCCCTGCGTTGCGCGACTTGCTGAACGCGCGGCGAACGATCCCGATATTGGCGAGCTGATGGACGCCGTCGTCCCGCTCGCGAACGCGCTGCGGTACGGCGACGTCCGTGGGACCGATGCCTCATCGATGCGTACGGTGTTCGACGGCATCGTCGTCCGCATCCTCGCCGGTGCTGCCGTGGCATGCCGGCAACTCGATGACGATGCCGCGGTCGTGATGGTCGAACGGCTTGCAGGCGTGCAATCGGCGCTTGCGGTACTCGGTCACCCAGCCCGGGAGCGTGATTTCCCGGCGGTGCTTGATCAGCTCGCGTCTGCCCGCAACGTCCACGGCCTTGTGCAAGGTCGAGCGACGCGACTCCTGCACGACGGCGGAGCATGGCAGACGATTGATGTCGAACACCGCCTGTCGCAGGCACTGTCGCCCGGCACGCCCCCGGTCGTCGGCGCAGCGTTCATCGAGGGATTCCTCGCTGGCTCCGGGACCGTGCTCGTCCACGACGCTGACTTGCTCGGCGTCGTCGACCGCTGGCTCTCGTCGTTGACGCCGGTTGCTTTCGATGCAGTGCTCGTCTTGCTCCGCCGAACGTTTGGTGGATTTGAAGCAGCTGAACGGCGCCAGATGATGACGTTGCTGATGGGGCAGATGGCTGCACGGGACGTCGGCTTCGGTACCGACGTCGACCCTGTTCGCTCCGCTGAGGCGCTCCGTACGGTCCGGCACCTCCTCGGTCTCGCCCCGGCAGATGTGACTGCTGCGCACGACGAGGTGCCGGCATGACCTCATCGACAGCTGGCGCAGCTGGTGCGGATGTTGTGCAGGCGCCGCTTCCGCAGGTCTCGGCGTCGGAACGGCGTCGACGTTGGCGGCTGGTGCTCGGCGCTGCGGCCGAAGGAATTGATGACGAGCGGGAGAGCCAGGACGCGCCGGGAGCCACCGGCTTGGGTGCAAGCGAAGGCGAAAGTCATGGTCAAGGCGAAGGCGAAGGCGAAGGCAAAAGCGAAGGCGCCGGGGGTACGGAGGGCGTGGAGGAGCAGCAGCGAGGTCCGCAGGAGCCAACGTCGCGCAGTGCTCCGGGGTCAGCGCCAGCACTCGGTGGTGACGACAAACGAGTCGATGCAGCCCTTGGAGCCCTGTATGACCGAGACGATGCGAGCTCGAATACTGGTGCGCGTGGCAAACGACGTGGCGGCAAACGGGCCGGTGGGTTGGGACGATCGAAGCCGGGTGTGGTGCGATGGCTCGGCGATATTCGCACGTACTTCCCGACCCCGATGGTGCAGATCATGCAGCGCGACGCGGTCGAGCGACTCGACTTGAAGCAGCTGCTCCTTGAACCCGAGCTGTTGCAGTCGGTCGAGCCCGACATTCACATGGTGACGCTGCTCGTCGAGCTCAATGCGATGTTGCCTGACGAGACTCGCGCAACCGCACGCCAAGTGATCGCGAAGGTGCTTGCCGACATCGAAGCGCGTCTGGTCGACCAGACGCGTCAGGCAGTGCGCGGGGCCCTCGCCCGATCGGCACGAACCCGTCGCCCACGGCCGGGCGACATCGACTGGAATCACACCATCGCTGCGAACCTGCAGCACTGGCTCCCCGAACATCGCACGGTGGTCCCCGAGCGTCTGATCGGCCACGGCCGTCGTCAGCGCAGTCTCGCCAAGGATGTCGTGATCGCGGTCGATCAGTCCGGGTCGATGGCCGACAGCGTGGTGTATGCGTCGCTGTTCGGCGGTGTGCTCGCGCAGTTGCCGGCGCTGCGCACACGGTTTGTGGCGTTCGATACCGCCGTCACTGACCTGACTGCATTCCTGCACGATCCGGTCGAGGTCCTCTTCGGTGTCCAACTCGGTGGGGGTACCGACATTGCGAATGCGCTTGGCTACTGCCAGCAGCTGATCGAGCGGCCGCGGCATAGCGTGTTGTTCCTGGTCACGGACTTGTACGAAGGCGGCAACGTCGCCACGATGCAGCGGCGCGTTGCTGAGATCGTTGCATCAGGCGTGCAGGTCGTGGTGTTGCTGGCGCTGAGCGACGAGGGAGCTCCGGCGCATGATCACGCGCAGGCAGCGGCGCTCACGGCACTGGGAGCGACCGTGATGGCGACGACGCCGGCAGAATTCCCACAGGTACTCGCTGACGCACTGGCCTGATCAGCACACTGAACGTGTAGGTTTTCGCCCGTATGGGTCAGCTGGTCGCCGTCACTGAGAAGCCGAGTTCCACGCCTGGCGTGGTGCGTTTCGAGATCAATCGGACACTGTCTGGGCAAGGACACGAGCGGTTCCGCTCGGTGCTCGATGCGCATGGCAACACGCCATCCGATGAACTCGCTCGCCGTCTCTTTGGGACCGGCCAAGTCGCTGGCGTTCACGTGTACTCGAACATCATCACGGTTGACCTCGAAAAGGGCTTTGACTCGGCCGGGCTTTCCGATCTGGTCCGTGACATGTACACGTACTGGAAGCCCGGCGTTGAACCGCCATCGTTAGCCGATCTTCAGCCGGCAGAGCCCGCTGCTGCTGAAGCAGCCCCGAGCGGTGGCGGTGGCGACGACGCGCTGAGTGCCGTGGCACAACTCGTGCCGATGCATCTGCTCCAGCGTGGCAAAGCGGCTCGCGAGAAGTGGAACGCCAAATCAGGCTGATGTCGACGTCCGCGCCTTGCTGACGTGTGAACCAATCTCACCGCACGGTGCCAGCTCGTGGGATTGTGCGGCATATCGTCGCGCTGATCGAAGAAGCGACGTATGGCTGACGATGTCCTGACCCTCCATGAAGCTGCCGAGGAACTCGGCGTGCACTACATGAGCGCGTATAGGTACGTGCGCCTGGGTTTGCTCGATGCGACCAAGCGCGGCGGTGTCTGGAAGGTGGAACGCTCATCGATTGCGGCCTTTCGGGCGGGTTCGAATCGTTCACCGGTTGCGGCTGGCAATCGTGCTCCATGGAGCGAGCGACTTGAGTCGCGTCTGATCGGCGGTGATGCCCAGGGCGCATGGGGCGTGATCGAAAAGGCAATGGCGTCGGGAATGGGACTCGACCGGGTCTATCTCGATGTGCTCACCCCGGCTCTTGTCAGGATTGGTGAGCGGTGGGACGCTGGTGAACTTGACATTGCGATCGAACACCGCGCCAGCGGCATCGCCATGCGGATCATTGGTCAGATCGGACCGAAGTTCGTTCGTCGTGGGCGCTCGCGCGGGGTGGTCATCGTGGCATCACCGACTGGCGAGCAACATGGATTGCCGTTGGCGATGCTGAGTGACCTGCTGCGACTTGAAGGGTGGGAGGTGACCGACCTGGGTGCAGATCTGCCAGCGCCGTCACTGGTCCGTCTCATGCAAGACACGCCTGACGCAGTGGCGATCGGGCTCTCTGCGTCGTCGCCGGAGAGCCTTGCAGCGCTGGCCGAAATGTGTGCCGCCGTGAGCGCCGCGGCGCCGCAGCTGCTTGTGGTGCTCGGCGGCGGGGCGATCCAGGACCGCGACCACGCAGTGGCGCTCGGTGGGCATGACTGGGCAACGACCAGTGAGCAGATGAGTGATCTGATCGAAGCGCATCTTGCTGCTCAGGGCCGTGTTGTTCAGAACAGTGTTGTTCAGGACCGTGTTGTTCAGAATGAGGTTGCCGCGGACTGAATCAATCACTTCTTGCTGTCTCGAACGTTTGTTCGATACAGTGCTGCAATGACGATTTCTTCTGCGCTGACCGCTCCTGCGTTGAGCGAGGTGCTCACGGCGCTCGGTGATCGAGTGGCCCCGGTATCGATGGCGTTCGAGCGGACGCTGCCCACGCCGGCCGACTGTGCCGAACTTTTTGCCGAAGGAGGGCTGGTACGTGGCCGGACGTTGTCGTCCACGGGCCCGGCGGCCACCACGGTCATGCTGCGGCTCGTCGCTGCCGCCGTCGAAGCGGGGGGATGGATGGCGGTGATTGACGTGCCGACGCTGGGGCTTGATGCCGCGAGTGAATTGGGCATTGCGCTCGAGCGCGTCGTGGCGATCGACACTCAGGATGCAGGCGTGTGGGCCGATGTTGTTGCAGCAGCAGCTGATGGCTTCGAAGTGTTGGTCACTCGAGTGCCGAGTGAGGTTCGGCCGTCAACGCTGCGCAAGGTGGTCACACGATTGCAGCAGCGCGGTGTCGTGATGATGGTCGTCGGCGACCCCGGACCGCTGGCATGTGACGGCGTGATCGACACTGGCCGTCAGGTCTGGACCGGTGTTGGAGCTGGATGGGGTCGGCTGGAGCAGCGTGTTGTCGAGGTCACCGCAGCGGGACGTCGGCTCCCCGGTCAGCGCTGCCGAACAATGGAGTTCCCGGTGCCCGAGTTGCATCACGCTGAGGCGGATAACGTTGAGATGGCTGGCGTTGAGGCGGAGGGTGCACCGTCGATCCATCAGCTCTCCACTGCGAGTTAGTGCCATGGTGATGCGCATGGTCACGGTGTGGCTTCCTGACTGGCCAGTCGTTGCCGCGGGCTTCGACGGAAATCTGCCGGCGGCGGTGATGTCGGCAAACCGGGTGGTGGCCCGCACCGCAGCAGCGGCAGCAGAAGGGGTGGTGATCGGGCAGCGCCGGCGTCAGGCGCAGCGTCGGTGTCCGGAGATCGAATTGGTCGATCACGATCCTGCTCGGGATGCGCGCGAATTCGAGCCGGTGGTCCGTGCTGTTGCCGAGGTATCTCCGCGGCTCGATGTGATCGAGCCCGGATGGGTCAGCCTGGCGGCGCGAGGGCCATCGAAGTACTTCGGCGGCGACGCTGCGGTGGCCGAGCACTTGCAGCACGTCGTTGCTGAGGTCGGGATGGTGGTGCTCGCCGGTGTCGGTGTGGCTGACGGGCGATTCTCGTCGAGCGTGGCGGCTCGATTGTCGGTGCGTCGAGACAGTCCGGTGGTCGTCGAACCAGAGCAGTCGCCGGCCTTTTGCGCGTCGCTTCCGATCGGGTGGTTGCAGACACTTGGTGAATCCGACCCGGAAATGATCGATCTCTTCACTCGTCTCGGCCTGCGTCGCCTCGGTGACCTCGCGGCGCTCGATCCTGCTGACGTGCTCGGACGGTTCGGACACCCGGGGGTGCACGCGCACCGTTTGGCTGCGGGGGCTGATGTTCGTCCATCAAGCACCACTGACCCGGCCCCGGAGCGCCGACTCGACCAGGTCCTCGACGATCCAGTGGCGCAGGCTTCTGCAGTGGTGTTTGTCGCGAAGCAGTTGGCTGACGAGCTTGGGCAGTCCTTGGCGGCGACCGGGCGGGTGTGCACTCGGCTGGTCGTCGAACTCGAGACCGAGCACGGTGAACGATCTGAGCGGTCGTGGTACCGGTCAGCGGGGTTGAACGCGCCAGCAATGGTTGAGCGAGTGCGTTGGCAGCTCGATGCCTGGGTCAATCTGCCGCGCGGGAGCGAGCACGAGATCACCGGCGGCATCGCGCTGATCCGGTTGACGCCTGATGAAGTGCGTGCCGACGTCGGGAGCCAGTTGGGGCTGTGGGGTGGGCAGTCCGAAGCCGACCGTCAAGCGGCGCGGACCATTGCCCGGCTGACCAGCATGACATCCGACGATGCGGTCACCGTGCCGGTCTGGAACGGAGGTCGGTTGCCGGCTGATCGATATCGATGGGTTCCGGCCTCGAACGTCGATCTCGACGGGCGGGCGCGGGCAGTGTCGAGTGCTGGCACGGGGAGTGGTCCCAGCGGTCCGTGGCCCGGGGCATTGCCAGCCCCGTCGCCGTCGACGGTTTTCGCTGATCCTCACCCGGCCGAGGTGCTTGACGACGTCGGGCAGCCCGTGCAGGTGAGCGGTCGAGGCGTGGTGTCGGCGCCACCGGCTCAGTTCCGGCTGATGTCCGGTGACGAAGCATCAGGGTGGCGGCCGGGTCGGACTCGCGATATCGCGGCCTGGGCGGGGCCGTGGCCGATTGACGAGCGGTGGTGGGAGCCGGAAGGTCACCGGCGTCTTGCTCGGTTCCAGGTGATCACTGAAGACCCTGCAGGGGACCAGCGCGGCTACCTCGTCGTCGCCGAGCATCGCCGGTGGTGGGTCGCTGCCCTCTACGACTGACTCGGATCGTGACGGTGACCGTGTTGGTGGGCCCGCGGGATCTTGGTGGCGTCGGAGGTGACGCGTCAGGCAACGCCGACGGTGTCGGGGATTTCGATGACGGCGGGGATTTCGATGGCGTCGGTGACGTCGTTGGCGAGACGGAAGCCCACACCACGAACGGTATGGATCACCTTCGTGCCCGGAGCTGCCTTGTCGAGCTTGCGACGCAGGTTCGACAGATGCACGTCGACGACATGACTGTCACCGACCCATCGAGGGCCCCAGACGGAGTCGAGCAGCTCTTCGCGAGTGCACACCTCAGTGGGTCGACGGCAGAGCTGTTCAAGCAAGGAGAACTCGATGCGAGTGGTCTGTACTTCTTCGTCGTCGACGCGGGCTTCGCGTCGGCCAAGGTCAATGGTGAGCGGGCCGAGCACGAGTGACGAGACGGGTGTCGTCTCGATGCGCTGTTGGAGCTGACGCGGGCGGCGGAGCATGGCATGGCAGCGCGCAGCGAGTTCATCGACGTGCAGTGGAGTCGAGATGGCATCGTCGGCGCCAGCGTGCAGTACGGCGGCGCGGACTCGGTGTTCGCCATGGCCGGCGACGCACAGCATGTACTGCTCGGACGAGTGGCGAAGCATCTCGAAGAGTGGGCGACCTTCAGGCGACATCAGTCGTGCATCGACGAGCAAGATGTCAGGAGAGAACGACTGGGCAAGCATGATGGCTGCCTCTGCATGGGTCGGGGCACTCACGCAGAAACCGCTGGCACGGAGACCGGCCACGGCGATGCGTCGCAGATCGGTGTCTGAGACTGCGATCAGGATGCGTGGTGCAAGATTTGTTTCAAGGTCCATGTTGAGTTCTTCCGCCGTCTGGGGCCACAGCCGAGTGATTGGCTCGGCTGGGTCAGTGGTCATTTGTTCGCTTTCAGTGGTATCGGTCAGGAGTTTCTGGAACTCAAGAAGAAATGAGGAGCGGACGGCATCGATGTGATTTGGAATGACGATGTGGGTGGCGAAAGATGGAACGGTGCGCCACGCTGCAGTCATTGCTCGACTCCGTCGAGATGTCATCGCCAAGCAACCTGTCGACGACCGCGAACGTCAGTCACTGCGCGCCTTCGTCGAGGCGTTTGATCAACTCGACGAACCGTTTGCGCAGGAATCGAACTCGATCCACGTCACCGGTTCGGCCTTGGTGGTGGGGCCGCGCGGTGTGGTGCTGTTGAAGCACAAGCGGCTCGGTTTCTGGTTGCAGCCGGGAGGGCACATCGACCCAGGTGAGTCGCCGTGGGCAGCCGCATTGCGTGAGGCTCGCGAGGAGACGGGGCTCGAGGTGCACTTTGTCGGGCCGCTCGATGACGAGGGGGTTCCAGAGCTGTTGCACGTCGATGTGCACCCCGGTGGCCGAGGGCATACGCATCTCGACGTGCGGTACTTGCTCGATGGGGGCGACGCCGACCCTGATCCGCCGGAGGGCGAGAGCCAGGAGATTGGCTGGTACGACTGGGAGGCTGCTGTCGAGCAAGCCGACCCCGGCTTGGAAGGCATCTTGCGCTTTCTCCAACGACGTGGACTCGATTTGCACGAATAGAACGTTTGTTCGATACTTGTGTGGATGGGGTTCAATCACCCGTCCTGGTCCTGGAGCGAACTTGAAGCCACACTGTCTGATCAGCCGCCGCGCTCGGCTCCGCAGGCCAAGTCGAATCGTGATGGACGGGCCCCCGGCAGCCCGTCGTGGAATGCGGGTGGCGATGGGCCGGCATGGAGCCGTCGGCGTCAGCCCTTCGAAGCGCCAGCTGACCTGACAGCTCGAACACGAGCCGCTGCGGTGCCGTATGCCGAGCTGCACTGTCACTCGAACTTCTCGTTCCTCGATGGCGCATCGCACCCCGAAGAGCTGGCCACCGAAGCAGCGCGCCTCGGCCTCGAAGCGTTGGCCGTCACCGATCACAACGGCTTCTATGGCGTCGTCAGGTTCGCCGAGGCCGCCAAAGTCGTGGGGTTGCCAACCGTGTTCGGCAGCGAGATCACGCTCACGAGCGGAGTGGCGAGCAGGGTGCGTAGATCTGAAGCCGACACCCAGCAACAGATCGCCACCGGACTCGTGCCCGATTCGCACGCTCCCGACCCAGCAGGGACGCATCTACTCGTGCTTGCCGATGGCGTCGACGGATACGGCCGGCTCTCGCGAGCGTTGAGTATCGGGCACCTTGCCGGCGAGAAGGGCGCGCCCCAATTCGCGTTCGGTGATCTCGCCGACGCCCTGAGCGGACACGCCTGGGTGCTCACCGGCTGCCGGAAAGGGGCAGTTCCGGCAGCGTTGGCCACCGATGGGGTGGCTGCAGCGCGACGCGAGCTCCAATGCCTCATCGAAGCCTTCGGACGCGACCGGGTTCTTGTCGAGTTGTGGGATCACGGCGACCCGCTTGATTCGGCACGCAACGACGCGCTGTTCGAACTGGCCACACAGGAACGTCTGGGATGTGTGGCCACCAACAACGTGCATTACGCCACACCGCCACAACGCAAGTTGGCCGCGGCGCTTGCTGCAGTCAGGGCACGTCGCAGCCTGGCCGATCTCGATGCGTGGCTGCCTGGAGCATCAGGAGCCCACCTGCGATCCGGGGCCGAACAGTTGCAACGTTTCGCGAGGTACCCCGGCGTAGTGGAGCGTGCTGCTGAGATCGGGCGCTCCGCTGCGTTCGACTTGGCGCTCGTTGCACCGAATCTGCCGCCGTTCCCGTGCCCGCCTGACCCAAGTGGCCGGCCAATGACCGAGATGGAGCACTTGCGCGGCATCGTCGAGCGAGGCGGCCGTGGGCGCTACGGCGAGCGGCCCACGCCCGCCTCTGTGACAAACGGAAGGATGGTCGAGGACCTGTCCTTGCGGGCTCGAGCATGGCAGACGATCGACCGCGAACTCGCGCTGATCGATCAACTCAACTTCGCCGGGTATTTTCTGGTCGTGTGGGACCTGGTCGAGTTCTGTCGCCGATCCAACATCTTGTGCCAGGGCCGGGGGAGCGCTGCCAACTCAGCGGTCTGTTATGCCATCGGGGTCACCGCGGCCGATGCCGTGTCGCTCGGCCTGCTGTTTGAACGTTTTCTGTCGCCCGAGCGCGATGGCCCGCCCGACATCGACATCGACATCGAAAGTGATCGTCGCGAAGAGGTCATCCAGTACGTCTACGAGCGGTATGGCCGGCATCACACCGCACAGGTCGCCAACGTCATCACGTACCGGGCGCGCTCGGCAGTTCGTGACATGGCCAAGGCGCTCGGGTACGAGCCGGGACAACAGGATGCTTGGGCAAAACAGGTCGACGGCTGGGGCGGCGTCCGCGTGACGATGGAACAGGACGATTGTTCCATTCCGCAGTCGGTGCTCGACCTCGCGCTCGAAGTCGAAGACGCTCCACGCCACCTCGGCATCCACTCGGGCGGGATGGTCATCTGTGACCGACCGGTGATCGAAGTGTGTCCTGTCGAGTGGGGACGGATGGACAAGCGATCGGTGCTGCAGTGGGACAAGGACGATTGCGCAGCCACCGGTCTGGTCAAGTTCGACTTGCTCGGACTCGGAATGCTCTCGGCGTTGCACTCCGCCATCGACCTCGTTCGCGAGCATCGTGGCTACGAGATTGACCTCGCCACGCTCCCGCAAGATGACGACGTGTACGCCATGTTGTGTCGAGCAGACACCGTCGGCGTGTTCCAGATCGAATCGCGGGCGCAGATGGCCACGCTGCCGCGACTCAAGCCGCGCCGGTTCTACGACCTGGTGGTAGAAGTGGCGCTCATCCGCCCGGGGCCGATTCAGGGTGGGTCCGTGCATCCGTACATCCGGCGACGGAACGGTAAGGAGCAGGTCACGTACCTCCATCCGTTGCTCGAGAACTCACTCGGCAAGACCTTGGGCATCCCTCTGTTCCAGGAGCAGTTGATGCAGATGGCGATCGACGTCGCCGGATTCACGCCAGCCGAGTCCGACGAGTTGCGTCAGGCAATGGGTTCGAAACGGTCAGCTCGTCGGATGGAGCAGCTGAAGGAACGGCTGTATGTCGGCATGGAGGGCAATGGCATCACCGGTGACATCGCTGACGAGCTGTATCTCAAGATGAAGGCGTTCGCGAACTATGGGTTTCCCGAGTCGCATTCGGTGAGCTTTGCGTACCTGGTGTATTCGTCGTCGTGGATCAAATATCACGAGCCGGCGGCTTTCTGCGCAGCACTGCTCAATGCGCAACCGATGGGGTTCTGGTCGCCGCACACCTTGGTACGTGATGCTCGTCGGCACGGGGTCGTCGTGCGCACCCCCGACCTCAATGCATCGTTGGCCGGCGCCACTTTGGAGCCGTGTGAGGAAGATGGGCCAGGAGCATCAGTCGGCGGAGTCGCCGTTCGTCTCGGGCTGGGATCGATACGCGGTATTGGTGCCGACCTGGCCGACAAGATCGAGTCCGAGCGCAAGCAGCGTGGCCAGTTTGGCGATACCGAGGACCTGGTGCGCCGCGTCCCTGCGCTGCAGCTTCCACAGCTCGAAGCGATGTCCACCGCTGGGGTGTTCACCGAATGCTTCGGGCTCGACCGACGCGAAGCGATGTGGACCGTGGGAGCCACCGTGCAGTCGCGCCCGGGACGACTTGCGGGCATCATCACCGGTGACGCGGCACCACGTCTGCCAGGGATGACGCCGGTCGAAGAAGCAGTGGCCGATCTTTGGGCCACCGGCGTGTCGCCCGATGGGCACCCGACTCAGTTCGTCCGCAAGGAACTCGACGCGATCGGAGTGCTCACCTCGGCGCAATTGTGGGATCCCGAACCCGGCTCGATGGTGCATGTTGCCGGCGTGGTCACCCATCGTCAGCGGCCACAGACTGCGCAAGGTGTCACGTTCCTCAACCTCGAAGACGAGACCGGGCTGATCAATGTTGTGGTGTCGAAGGGCTGCTGGCAGCGCTTCCGGAACGTCGCGCGCGAAGCGTCGGCAATGGTCATCCGAGGTCGTCTCGAACGTTCCGAAGGCGTGATCAACATCGTCGCCGAGCGCCTCGATCCGCTGCCGATGTCGGGCACCATTGCAAGCCGCGATTTCCGTTGACCCGAGTCGTTCTGGATTGACTCAAGAATGTTCCGGTATCGACCGCTGAACGTTGCAAACCTGCTACAAACAGTGAGATGACTGACGTTCCTGGTTCTCCCGCCGGCAATCCTGGCGACTTGCCCCCTCTTGGGGGGAACCCGACCGATCCGACCATCGTGCAGCCCATCACGGCGGCAGGTGCGCCATTCAATCCGGCACCCGGTGGACCGGTCCCGAAGGAGGACCAACCGTGGTACCGCGGTCCAGGCGGGATCGCCGCTGGCGCCGCAGTGCTGGTCGTCTTGCTTGGCCTCTTGCTGTTCGCTCTGTTCGGCGGAAGCGACGATAACGATTCGGTCGTCAGCACCGACGTTGAAGATTCTGTCCAACTCGAAATCACCCGGATGACGCGTACCGAAGAGGGCGTTCCGGCCACGCTGACCGCCACTGTCATCGGGCCGGTTGCTCGGCCGGCGGACTACGGATGGATCCTCCCGCCTGGCGCACAGGCACCAGAGCCCGCCGTGGGCTCAACCGACGCATCGGGCAAACTCAAGTTTGCCTGGGCGCCAGTCGCCACCCCGACCCCTGAGACCACCTGGTCGTCAACAATCACCATCACCGAGGTGTTGCCAGCAAATGCCACATTGCTGGCAACCAGCTATGAGTGTGTGCTCAGCCGCGGCGATGTGAAGTCGAACATCACCATCTTCGTCAAGACCTCGACGGAGCCAGTGACTGAACCGCGCAACGTCGTGTACAGCTTCAGCGGAGTCAAGTTCGTGCCGGGCGACTCCGCGACCTGTCCAATCTTGAGTGGTGATATGAACGTCGAACCCACAACTACGACCACGCCCGAAACAACTACGACCACGCCCGAAACAACTACGACCACGCCCGAAACAACTACGACCACGCCCGAAACAACTACG